>Ga0123340_1008019_pt1 | contig 10044 bp, 7 predicted proteins | sample SirMexnodulemix_FD_89961 | JGI IMG/M metagenome (GOLD analysis project Ga0123340, IMG submission 89961) | Root nodule microbial communities of legume samples collected from Mexico - Siratro Mexico nodule mix | ecosystem: Host-associated > Plants > Roots > Nodule | place: Mexico: Nepantla...
ATATTTTGTATTTGTTTATAAAAAAAAAACAACAAAATCTTAAAAAAAACTTAAGAACCACCTCAAAAACAAAAAAAAAAAAAAAAAAAAGATTCATCAATTCCCCCAAACATTTTTTGGAAAATATCCAATGACTCATGGGGAAAATAGTGCACCCACACTGTTTTACTTCACGTTTTATACCAAGTTTTGTCCCCTTACAAATTCTTAAAGTCAAAAGTCTAAAAGAAAAAAATGCACCGTGAGGAAGCTATGCTACTGTATATTTTGCATGCATTTGTACATACGCACACACATATACATAACAGTGAGTTTTATAAGTCGTATTAGAGCATTGCAGCACCATACAGATAAGCATCATACTCAATAGTAGTGAATCTTGTTTCTAATCATTTATGTTTGTAAAGCAAAGTATGCAACAAATTTACTCAGCTTGGTCTAAACAAAAGGATTTAAGCAATGAACTTACAAGTGGTGGATTGTTGCTCAAGTTTTGCCATATCCCAGACCTGGATACAAGTCATAATAATAACCTCAAGTTCACATTATCTGGTAAGATAAAGCTGTTAAGGGAAAAAGGGTGTTCCATCGGAAGGGTGGAAAGAGGTGAAGGATGAAGAGAAAGAACCTTTAGCGACGAGTCAGAAAATCCTCCAACAAGCAATGATCCATCTTGGGATATTGATGAACAGCTTAAACTGGGTAGTTGAGCAAAAGCTTAAGTGTTACCCAACAGAAAAGCAAACATAAATAAACTTTGCCAAAGTACAAGAGATTACCCATTATGTGTATTTACAAATGTGTAGAAGTTAACTGAAGGGAGAGCAACACTACTCAATTGTACACGATTCCTTAAATCTTCTAGGATAGATAGTTCGACATCAGTTGAACTGCAAGAATAACATTACAACATTCAACATAATAGAACTACATATCGTCAATGGAATGCTTTTCTATGACTTCAATGTTATCTAATAGAGCAAAACTCTGATTCTGCAGTTCCCACTGTAAATACAAATACAGATAGGATGATGTCTTCCAGTTTAAACTACAACCAACATAGAATGTGCAAAGCCAATTATACAAAAAATTTAGACTCGAGAGAATACACTGTGGGCAAGGGTAGCTCTGGTTTAATGCGAGGTGCTGCAGATATAGTGTTAGCTTCTGGTTTAGCATTTTTCCCTGTTGCACTGCTGACCTTGTCCTTTTTTACCTTTTTTACTGAATTACCTTGCTTTCCTACATCAATTGACCTTTTCTAAAAGAGAAACAAGTGAAAAACAATTAACACATTTTGACAATCAAAAGAATCTGCAGTATTAAAGTCAGTGAATTTCAAATGGAACTCATGCTCAACTTTTTTATTTCATAAATTCTGAGAAATGTATTGTATCAGACCATCCAGTAAAAGCATTCATGAAACATAGTCAGGGGTGCACTTTCGTAACAGATGTACCTTACTCTCATCGTTGTCACCCTCTTTGCCCTCGCCTTCACCCTTTTCTGTGCCTGAAAGCAAGGCCCCAGCCTTATCTATGTGGTCTTCTACAGAATCTTCAAACATCTATGAGAGAAATAATAATGAGATTGAAATCAGACCATAACTGAAAAGCCAAAAATTATTTAAATCAGAAAAATATTTCTATTAAAGAATTCAATGCAGAACATTTTTGGACTGGAGTTTGGGGTGGATGATTGGCATTAGAGTCACATGGGCTTTATCAACACAATACCTCTACTCATGCTTGTTCTATGATGGATTCCTATCACATTCATTAATGAGTTGTTCTCAATGTACTTTCTAATGATACATTGATCCCAGTTGATTTCTGTCTCTCAATATTCTTACCATGAAATAGTAAATCAATTCAGTGTTCCCATCTGCGCTGTACATAGTGATAATACCCAAAGATAGTTGTCACTTGTTTCAATATTTAACTAATGGCTTCACATGGCTTCTTCATTAAACATCTTGAGCTCATACCATTCAGCAAAATGAGAATTTTGAAAGTCAAATAAAGCACCTTACAGAAACCACTCAGATTCTCTGCAATTAGTAATGTTTCCTTGTCATGTGCCACAATGTGCTATCTTCCCAATCTGATGTTCTCATCTATTCTTAAAAACATGTAGTAGACATTCAATCTTGTTCCACAGCATTCCTTATGGCCCATTTGGGACCCCATGTTTTGTTCATAATCTCAATCCTGGGGTAGACAAACTTCTATTCACTCTCACAATTGTGTTCCCTTAGGCTACGCTAGGTTTCACATGGATTGTAAATTCTACTCACTAACTCATGTTATCTAGGTTCAACAATGTTACATTATTTGAGTTCATTATGTTCTTTAGTTCCAATTTCTCATCTTGAGTATGTCTTCTCACCCACTAGAGTCCCTCATTTGGGAAGGTGTACCTCTTCCATGTGTGCATCATAGTTGATATCATCCTCCTTCTTTGCCCGAATGGAAGTGATGAAACCTCCTTCAACTCCCCTTTTAAGTCAACTCCTTCACCTCCTGTAGAGTTCAACTCCCCTTTGATGTCACCATTGTTGCAAATTGCAAATGGGATTTGTGTCCTAGTAATTGGACATGACAATATTTCTCTTTTGTCATCTATCCTTAAAGATGCCGAAACATTCTAATAACTTTGTTTCAGTTCAAAAACTTTATTCATGACCTAAATCATTAAGTAATCTTCTTTGCCTCGCATTGTTTTTTACAAGATCTTGCCACTGGAAGGACAATAGGAACTGTTAAGGACCTTGTATTGCCTTAAAAACTCGAGAACCAAGGACAGTATCAATAGACAAACGGCTACCTCTTACCTCCAATCTTGCACTATTTTTGAATCCTCTCAAGATTGACTTCTCCATTGTCGTTTAGGGCATGTCTTTTTATGTTCTAAATTCCATGTTTCCTTCTTCAGTTTTCTAAGAGTTTGTTGAGTCATTCAAGTATGATGTATATCAATTTGAAAAGCATCATCACATCACATATCCTTCTAGTAATACAAAAGGTGTTCATTCTTTTGATTTGGTTCATTTTTTATTTATGGTGGCCTACATCAAATTCTAGTATATCTGGTGTTAAATGGTTTATCACTTTTATTGATGGTTGTACCCATGTCACATGGATTTTCCTCGTGAAAGAAAAATTTGAAGTTTTTACTTCATTGTCAAATTCTTCCACATGATAAACACACAATTTGAAAAGTCAATTAAATGTTTGTGTTTTGATAATGGGTGGGAATATGTAAACCAATAACATGTCTAAATTCGTTTCTCAAAATGGTATTGTTCATGAACTCAAATGTGTGTATACACTACAACAAAATAACATTGCTAAAAGAAAGATCAGGAATCTCCTTGATATGACACAAACCCTTCTCTTTCAAATGAAAGAATGTTTGAGACACTTGCTCATCCTGGATTGCAAAAGTCATGATTGTTGAAATGAAAACTCTTGAACACACTGTACATTGGGAGATCGTTCCTCTTCCCCAAGAGAAGTAGGAAGTTTGTTGCAAATGGGTATAATGCTATTAAAGTTAGTTCTAATGGCGAGACCGGTCGTCTCCAAGCCCGTGGCTAAAGTGTATACCTAGATATATGATCCTAATAAGGGTATACTTTTGGCCTTGTGGCCAAAATCAATATGGTTTGTTTCTTTCTAGCAATGGTTGTTATCCGTCATTGTCATTGGCATTTTCATCACTCGGACGTTAAAATTCTTTCATGGTTAATTGGAAGAACAAACTTTCATGCGACAACCTCCTTAGGTTTGTTTACTAGCTAGAGTCTAATGCAATTTGTAAACTTCATTTATCTCTCTATGAACTTGGCCAAATGGTACAAAATTGGGTTGAATTGCAGTGAAGCAAATCACTTAGTCTTGTACTATCGTAATTGGCATATTTCTTAGGTATATTAAGAGCCACCAAGTCAAGTTCTAATGTACAAATTGGCATATTTCTTAGGTATATTAAGAGCCACCAAGTCAAGTTCTAATGTACAAATATAACTGAGATACCCAAATTTTTGGATAGTGATGTTGATTGGGTAGAATGTCTCATAGACAAGAGATCTACTACCAGATATTGTATTTCCATTGGAAGAAATATTATCTCTTGGAAGAATAATAAACAAAACACTGTTGTTCAATCTAGTCCAAAAATAGAGTAAAGAGCTCTGGCCAATTGGTGTGAATTAAACAACTTCTAAGAGTTAAAAATTTGTCATATTCAACAATCAAACAGTTTTTCAAGTTTTCTTTAATCCAATGTTCCATGAAAGAACTAAGCATGTAGACATTGATTATCATTTTATTCGGGAGAGGCTAATAACCTAGGAAATTTCTACCAAATTTATCAGCTCTTGCACATGTCTTGACCAAGTCTTAGAAAGGGCCTCAAATTTAATTTATATGTCCAAGCTTGGGGGATATTAATTACATACTCTAGCTTGAGGGAGAGCGTTAGATGTTTAATATAATATTATTTTCCTTAGTGTCTACACAATTCCTGTTTTTGAGCTTCTATTCTGATTGTAGCCTGCTGCCATAAATGCCACAATCTGTTCTTCTTTTCTTTCTCTTAGTGTACTCAGTTTAGCTTTCACACACACACATACATATATAATATAAAATAGTTCAGTTGAGTGCTCAGAAACGTCACTCAAGCTTTTTGAATCCAAAACTTAGTCTCTGAACTGAATGATAACTTTTAGAATAAATAAAAGTACGTTATCATTTCTTAGATTATCATCTAAGATTAGTTTCCTCGTTATCTTTTAGGATTGATTACCGTATTTTCTCAACTTATCAATATTTGTTTATTAAAGTAGTTAGATTATAATTAGTATAAATAAGGGTTAGTTCTCCAGGTTTTATGAGCATATGTAATGCATCAATACATTGTAATACATATCAATTAATAGAAATTAGTGTTTTATTCTCTTTTATCTCTGTCTCCCTCTATACCTAAATCTGTATTTTAACATCACCAGAACTGCCAGTCCAAATTAAACACATAACTACCCCAATGGCAGTAGCTATAAATTTGAATTTAAACCTTTGTAAGCATACCTACGCTGCACGAATAGTTCTAAATGGTTGCAATACCATAATGGGTACATATCCAATAATCAACTATCACTCAAAAACAAGTCAGTCCACTTAAAGGACCTTGCTTTGTTACTAAGTAATTTTGTATACTATTAATGAAACTAACAGCTACTTCAATCCCCTTCAAACACATCATAAAAAAGGAAAGGAAATAAAAATTGTGTAGTTTTTAAAATTCTGGAGTCATTGCTCCCACTCTGGAAAACAAGTCACGACCTAAGTCTGGCCCAATCAAAGAATCTGGTCATTAATAATTAGTATTCCACACAATAACCCAAGTACAGTGACTGAAATTATGACAAAGCATGTAACAGATATCAAAGTTCAACTGACTGTTGTTGAAGGCATTAAAACAGTGAAATGCATAAAAGTAAGCAATTTTTAAGTCTTTGAAAGTTTAAATATTATAAATGCTATTATAATAAACTTTTTATTACACAAAAGCTTGCAAAAGTAAGAAACTGGGATGCATTGAAACAAAAAGAGCAAGATCACTTTATAACATTGTCTAGCTTTGTAAATATATTAGACTCACCCCCCAAAGTATTTCTTTCTGATGTATCTGGTTTGCAGCATCCTGGATGCTTCCACTGAGGGTAACAGCTTCTGGATCATCAGAAATTGAGCTCGGTTGTCCAGCTGTAACTGCAGTACAACAAGAATGAAATTAATGCAAAATGACAAGTAAATGAACAGAATTAACACACAACTTAAACGAGGAAAAGTACCTTGGAAGCTAACATGCTCATTGATAATACCAATTATTGAACTGGATTGCATACTATGTAGATGTTGCAATAGAAGCTCATAGGAATACTGCCAGAAGTCCAAAACATTAACTATCAGATTTTTCAATGTATAGAAAACCTAAACGTAATGATGAAAATTTCTAACAAAACTATAAATAAGGCCAAAAATGGTCTTTATATGGGTTTTTTTTTTAGAAACTGGAAATCAAATGCTAATAGCCAAGCATTTTTCCGAATAGAAAAGCATCATCAATATTAATAAAAAATAAAATTACACGAGAACAGTCAAACACATAAAAAAAAGCCTGAAAGGGGCCCAAAGTTCTGCCCAACTTCTCATGGATTATGAAACTAAGTGAAAAAAAATATTTAATCTGATGAGTACCGAAAGGAGTTACTGAAAAAACAGTTCAATTAAAGCATATTAACATACTAATCTAGGTAATAAAGACATTACCCGACATATCTTTATGTTGAACTTACTCTGCCTAAGGGAATGCGCGAATTCCATTTCCTGAGAAAGAACAATATTGAAGGATTATATAGTGCTAGCTATCTAACAGTTTCAAGAAACATATAAAAGATATCATATTTTAGATAGAAACCAACCTCCAAATGAGTAGGAGAAAGAACTAGTTCCAATTTCTGAAGGTCCAGTGAGTGCAACATTTCATGGTCTTCACGAAAGGTATTGAAAAAGTTCCAAGCTGAGTATATCCAACAGAATCATGAATCATGTAAACAGAAGCATAAAACACATGTTGCACTAATGGCCACACTAGGCACTTCAAAATCCATCAAAAATAACATCAATAATTAATTGTTAAATATCTGTGTGAATAAATATTTCATACCTTCTTGAAGATGCCCTTTTGCCACAAGATCCATGAAGCAATGGATAAATACTGGATAAAGCACACGCAGCAACTCATGCTGCAAAGAAGTGGCAAAAAATATGTAAGAAACTGAAACATGGCAATTTCGTAAATGAACTTTAAACAAGACAGTAACCAAACGGCATGCTACCTTGTATGATTCAAGTGACCTGTATGCCCATGATCTTAGTCTGCCATATCCATCATGGTATCTCGCAGAACCTCTCTCCAATCTGCAAAATAAAGGGTTTTCATTCAAAAAATCACTCCTGAAAAGATTCGTGTTGAAAGGGTAATCTAGTGTACTATTAGTGCTAGAGATGACTATATTCTAAGAAAGTAAACCTCCTCTTCAGCTTATATGTTTGCTAACAGCTTTTAAAGGAAAACAATTTCAAAATCATATTTGTGCAATAATTTTCTTGTGAGATGCTAAAAAACGTCCAGAACAGATACTAGCGGCTTAAAAACACTTTAAATAGGCCAAGACTAACTGTCCGTTTCATCCTCTTGATTAGTTCATATATTTCCTAATTGAAAAAATTAAAATATTGTAAAAGCCAAACTAATTTACTACCTCATTCACAAAAGTAAAACTACACGCCTATCCTTTTTAACATAATTTGCATTGAAGCTCATCCTCTAAATTAACATAGAAGAGCAACCAAGACTGTTTACGGCCAAACAAATTAGCAACATGTAGCAATGTGGAAGGATAACTATTGATTAGAAATCCACAAGATCACAAATTCCTAAGTTTTACAGAGCACACATTGCATCTTCAAAATATGAAATTTAACCCAAATCTTAGGCACTAAAGTCGGAAAGAGCCCCCACTGCAATTTCATTGACATGTAACAGTTTAAAACTAAAATTTCCAATTGAAAAGTTTAAGTGCTTTTTCCAGTGAATTCAGAGTATGCCCCCAGTAGTTGAAGACCAATCACTCAAGATACTGCTATCTATAATTATGAAGCTTATTATCTCTCCTCATCAGAAACTAACAAAATAAAGAATATATAAAAAGAAAGACTCACAAACTATAAAGTTTTGAATAAAAGATAGTTTCATGGAATTAGAATTTGGTCACGGCTCATTATGTCGAATCTCCCTTTGAAAAACCCAACACTCCTGACAAATCTTTTTTCCGCTCAAACAGGCCGAAAAATCAAACTCCTAATCACATGCTTGAAGGACAAAGGCATCTCTCAGCCATACCTCGCATGATTTAAGCAGTGAGTATACTCAATTTTAAGTGATTCAAGCTTCAATTCTTGGTAATGTCACTTTAGAGATGAAATAAACCATATATGTATATCTATATCTATCTATCTTTCTAAATAATTAAAAAAAAAATTAATTTGGTGCACGCTTCAATTATTGACAGTAGCTCCATCGCTTCACGAGTGACACCAACACTGTGCGATTTTATGTGTAATTTTAAACTCCGATAACATACATAATATTCATAAGCACGAGGGTTTAAATTAAGACACCTAGCGACTGAAAGGTGGTGGAGTACTATAATTAGACATAAATTGAAAAGAAAAATTGAAAGGAAAATGATAGAGAGAGTGAATACTGAGCGCGATTGAGAGTGTCGGGTTGAAGAGAGGAATCGGTGTTGGAAAGTTGAAGTTGGTCATCGTTTTGCGCGAACCCTTTCTGCTTGAGGTACCCACTCACACAACCTTCTATTTGATCTTCGTCCATACCCACACCACACCACTCAACCAAATCAAACTCTGCTAACTATTTCCCTCTCTCTCTCTCTTATTTCAATATTTTCCCACAGACTGAACTTCACTGAAAAATATTGCTTCCCTCAATCGATCTAGTTGGGTGAATATATTATAGGATGTGAACAAATTTTTATAGTCAATTCCTAAGTATTATTTTACCATTTCTTTTTTTTCTTTTTTTATAAATATAAAATTTTATTTTTATAATAATTATAATACTCTTAAAAATAAATTGTTATGTAATTTTTATAATTATCAAAAACATTATTTTTGTATAATTATTTTATACTTTTTAATGTTTATTTTATTTATAAAATATATAATATGAAAATAATTATATAAATTTATTAACATAAAATATAACATTATATATATATATATAATTAATTAATGAAATATATCCTAAATTTTGAAAATATCCTTTGGACTGTAAAATTTGAAATATAATTTTTATATTTCAGGTTATATAATTCATAATATATTGTTCTAATTTTTTAATTCTGGAGTTTTGTTTTATATTCGAAATTGTATAATTCAAAACATAATTTTTTAATTTTTGATTGTAGAATTTAGAATAAAAAAAATTAAGGGGGATAGAGTTTTTTTTTTTCATTAGAGCTGTAACGGTCATTTTGCTTAATGTGTGGATGTATAGGAAGAAAGTATGTAAGTGTAGAAAGAATATGTTTAAATGTTTAGAATAATTTATAATAATTTAGACTAATAATAAGCTTTGGGTTATGATTGCTTCTTTTCATGCTTCCATAAGTTCTTCCTGCACCTTTATAATATAGGTAAAATAACAATTTTGATCTTAGGTTAACACATAATTTAACTTCACCCCTAACTTTCACCTTCAATGCTCATTGCACCACACCTTCGTTCTTCCTCTATTATTGCTTCATTTTTCTTTCACGCTCTTTCATGACACTCATCCATTCAAAGTAAGTTTGATTTGTGTTTTTTATTTGGTTTACAATTTTGAAGGTTTTTGGTGTATGGGTAAATGTTGTGGATGCATTTTTTTTTTAAATGGTTTGTAACGAATTCTGCAATCCAATCAACAAAAGTTTTGTTGCATATACTAGATTGTAGAATTCAAAAATTTGGAATTATACTATATATAACAAAAAGTTTTGTATTAGATTGTAAAATTTGGAAATCAAATCTGGATTTGATATTCTCTTTCGAATTCTAATATCTGATGCATAACTTTTTTTAGTTTTATATGTCGAATCGTAGAAACCGCAAGATAAATCTAAATTTGATATTATCTTTCGGATTTTATAATCTGGTATGCTAACAAAAAAAGTTTGTATATCAGATTATACATTATAGGACACTCCTTTTCTAGGAAAAAAAATACTTTGCATGGACACAGTAATATTACAAAATATTATTAATGATAATAATGTTATTTATAGTTCTTTTATTGTTATTAATATACATAACATTAATTATAATTATTATTATTATAATATTAATGATAATAATATTAATAAAACTAATAATAATATTAATAATAATAATAAAAATGTTAGATATAATA
>Ga0123340_1008020_pt1 | contig 10044 bp, 8 predicted proteins | sample SirMexnodulemix_FD_89961 | JGI IMG/M metagenome (GOLD analysis project Ga0123340, IMG submission 89961) | Root nodule microbial communities of legume samples collected from Mexico - Siratro Mexico nodule mix | ecosystem: Host-associated > Plants > Roots > Nodule | place: Mexico: Nepantla...
TATATATGTCGTTATTTTTATTTATTATAATATAAGTTAAAAGAAAACTTAAGGGATGTATGTGAATTTTGGTGAAATTTAAATTAAGATGTGAATGGAAAACTATTGTTGTTATCACAATAAATTTGCAACTTTTAACATCCCAGTAATCTCAATAAATTCAATATCCCAATTGTTGGCAACAATATGATGAGAAATGCAAATGACATATTAGATGTGGATGAATTTTACATATCTCAACATGGCCTGTTTAAAGAATTCTTATCCAACAAAATTTGAATGTGCTATTCAGACAAAACAACATTTATGATAAAGAGTGTTAATTACTATTATATTGTGATGTCCTTCAACTTTAAAACAGTTGATACAACTTACTAATGTTTGATGGAATTTATTGAAATATCATCAAAAGTTTTCTTTTTAAGTGCTCAGCACTCAAATTACATTTAAAAGAAATTAAAAAAAGGTGAGGTAAGAAAAAGACCATAAAGTTTTACCATAATATTGATTGGCATAGTAAAAAAAAATAACATAAAGCTAATTAAATTTGATTGTAAAAACAATGGTTAAGGTTATAATGGTAAAACTACTAAAGCATACTTAATTATATAAGTAAGCATTATCATAATAAATACTGAAAATCACATTGGAAAGCTTAATTATGTATGCCTATCCCACAACTGTTTGGTTAAGATAGATTGTATACAGATCATCATTTTTGTCATTTCTAATCCCACCTATTTTCTAGCATAATCATAGGCTACTGATATCTATATACTAAATTGCTTTAGGGACCACGTTTCAACTATTTATATTTAATTGTTACTATTTTTATTTTTAATTTTCCTTTTATAAAAAAAACAAATTATTAGATCATCGATTTTTTTTAAGCTCAAAATTTTACATCAGAGCAAAACAAAAAATATACATTTCATTTCCGTTTATAATTTTTTTATTTAACTATATCACATTAACCATTATGTTTTATATTCCTCTTTCTTAAATATCTTCTAACAATAAAATAAAAAAAAAATATTTCTCTAAACATAAATGCAACAGAAAGAAGCCCATTTACATGGGAGAATATTGACCATCAATGGCCTGCCCAAGTAAAGTACTTTTTGAGACACCTTTTGCATGTATCTTAACTATATCAAATAATTTTTACAAATAGAAATAAATAAAGGAGTAATGTTATTTAACAAACTTATACTGCACAATAATGTAAATTAAGATTAGATGGAGATTATTTATTATGTGTAGCTAGTAGCTATCTTTTTGTATTGGGGGAGCTAGCTATCTTTTTCTTTTTTTCTTTTTGAGTATTAAGTGTAAGCTGTTAGGTCTGAAGCAGTTGGAAAGTGTTGGACCCTGCTAAAAAGAAAAAACAATAAAATAAAAATACAAGGACAGTTGGGACCTTATCCAATTGCATGTGGACAGTTCAGGTTGCTAAATTACCTAAAACCATTACACAGGTAAACTGAAATTACCAGAATCTAGCTCTTATTGGCTATTTCATCTTTCACTTTCAGTTTTAACCCTACATTACAAAGGTAAAATTTTTAGAGGTTTTCTCACTACAAAATCACCCAGGCCTCTTTGTCACCAAGCAAAAATATGCTGAACTCTGCCCATGAGACCAGATCTGCAACTTCAATGTAGATTCCTCAGGTTTTTTCTGCAGCTACCTGCACACTTTAGATTCCCTCTCAGACCCTTCTTTCAAGTAAAAAGTTCTGATAAAATTCATTTTAGAAACTGAATTCACAAGCCTTGCAATGGAAGAACCTTTTAGTTTTAATGATTAAAAAAATATTGATTTAGTTTAATGAAAAATTTTATGCTTAATTAGGAAAATTACAAGCTTAATTAAAACGTCACATGCAAGAGTCATAAGAAGATCCTTTCAAACAAGGAAGAAATATGATGAGTCTTACATGGGAAAGCTAACCCTCACCACTACAGTTGTTCTTTTGACCTATCATAGTCCCATGTCATGTGGTGTTATGAATATGGATGACTCCCAAGTTAGTAAAAATCTATACACCAAATCTGATGAAAATACAAGCTGGGTCCTCTGCATCTAACTGTGCCTGGAAGTAAGCACTTTTGAATATAGTAAAATTTTAACAACTTTGGATTCGAAAAAGTTTGTGTAGGCTCAACTTCGAACTTAAAAAGGTAAACACAAACCCAAATAAAATAATAATAACAACAATAATTATAAAGGAGGTGACAAGTAAGTGAGAGAGGTGCAGAATATAAAAAGGGTTGTTCCTGGCTCACTCTCACTCACAGCCAGTCCATATGCCAGTTTGGAAATATTTCTTCCCAAATCCATTTAATGCTGCCATTAACACCTCTGCCAGCGTCTACCATTCATTCAGCTTCTGACTCTTAACTTCTTTAATTACCCTTTTCACTCCTTTCATATTTCTTATTAAAACCCCTTCTGTTCTGTTTTCCTCTTGTTTCCATCTCCTGGTTTACCAGATTCTGCTCTTGAAAGTTCATAATCAAAAAATGATGCAGGATTCGATTGGGATCAATATTCCTGCTTGCTTTTCTTCTCCAGCAGAGAAGCAGCATGGTGATGATCATGGAGCTGTGACCCGTGCAGGCCAGAGCGTGTACATGTCTGTGTACAGAACAAAGGTTGCTGACCACTGCCGTTTGATCACCATCACATGGTGCAAAAACCTCTTGCTTCACGGACTTTCGGTGTCAGTGGAAGGCCCTGAAGGAGAAGAGCAGTACACCTGCAAGGTAGAGGTGAAGCCATGGTACTTTTGGAGGAAGCAAGGCTCCAAACGCTTCATAGTGGATGGCAAGGCCGTTGATATTTTCTGGGACCTTAAAGCTGCGAAATTTAACGGTGAAACGGAGCCAACCTCGGAGTACTATGTGGCAGTGGTTTGTGATGAAGAGGTTGTTCTGCTCCTGGGTGATCTGAAGAAAGAGGCGTACAGAAGGACGGGGTGCAGGCCAGCACTAATTGACCCCATTTTGGTTTCAAAGAAAGAGCACATTTTTGGGAAGAAAAAGTTCTCTACCAGAGCCAAGTTTCATGAGAAGGGCAGGTGGCACGAGATTTCAATTGAGTGTAAGAACAAGGGAAATAATGGGGACTCTCTGAGTGGAGTTCAGCCAGAGATGGAGATAAGGATTGATGGGGACTTGGTGATTCATGTGAAGCACTTGCAGTGGAAGTTCAGAGGCAACGAGTCAATTCATCTCAGCAAAATGAGAGTAGAGGTATATTGGGATGTTCATGATTGGCTATTTAGTCCTGGTTTAAAGCATGCTTTATTCATTTTTAAGCCAATTTTATCATCTGGTACTACTGCTTCTTCTATGTCATCTCCGTCACCTTCATTATCATCCTCGTCACCTCCGTTATCTACTGATCAGACAGGGAGTTCTGGATCAGTAGAGGGATTTAGTGTTAGCGGGTCATCAGAGTTTTGCTTGTTTCTTTATGCTTGGAAGGTTGAATGAAGGAGCCATGTCAACTTAATGGCATATCATCACCCATCAACACCGGTAAAATAAGGTTGAAAATGGAGTTGGTCTCCTAGTCATAATGGAAAGGTGAAGATGCAGGTGGAAATTGGGTTGGGAGAGAGAGAGAGAGAGAAAGAGGGAGAGATGGGTTTGGTTCAGATGGAGAAAGGGAGTGGGTCCAAACAGTGGCTTGGGAGTTAGTTACAGCTGGGGTTGAGCAAATGCGCATAATTGTGGACAAGACAGATTGTATCACATTCACAATCACACATGCCCAATAATTCTCCATCCAGAGGCATCTACGTCTCACCTACATTTTACCACACTGGAAAATGCTCTTTCTTGATCCGATCTTGGTATGTGTATGTTTCCTCCAAAATCTATCAACCAAAGGTACATCTTACCTAAATTTTGTATCCCAAAAAAATATATGTAGACAGAGGATTAATGAACTGAATGTTTGTATTGGTCCATATAATTATAATGTTCATGCATGTGATCGAAAATGGTAACCCGGAAAGAGAGGATGGGTGTTTGGTGATGATGTAGAAACAAGAGTACAATAATCCGAGTATGTGCACCTCACGCACATTAATACACATGCTTCTCTTTCTAGTAGTTGGGTTATCAGTATCATCCTCATCATTATTGTTTAGCTCCTGCCTAAGTTCGTTAGTCTATTCGTTATTGATTCCCAAACTCAGTATACAAATTATAGTACAAATAGCCTGGTAGGTGAAGCATTGCAGAAAATGAATAACCAGCCTTAGAATATCAGAATAGATAGACGTTTGTTGAGGCCCAAATATATGATTCTGATTTTGGTCCAAGGGTAGGATTTTTATGTTCATTTATTTCTAGTACCTCACTGGGCTTATTATAGGGATATTATTACTTTACTTAGTAGAAACATGTTGACAAACTATTATTTTGATTTAATTAAATGCTACGAGCAGAGTAATAAGTTTTTTAATCAGAAAAGTTTACAAAATAGTGCATGTAGCAAAAACAGTGTATTAAAATGACAGCAGCATTTGTTGCGAGATAAAGAATAGTAGATTTGTTCTTTGGGGGTCAAAAGAAACAAGAAGTGAACTACAAAGTTCGTCTTTTTTAGGAAGCAGTTGAAGTTTTTTTGACCAAGGAGATTATTAATTCACGTCAACGTCGCAAACAATGATAACGAGGTCACACTGAAAGATTCAAAAGTATGCGGCCAGGGACTAGGCTGATTTATAGAAGAAAAATATTGGGTAGGCCCAGATGTTATTGTTTAACACAGGTAATAGTTTAACCCGCAAAGTGACAACAACGCCATAATTAAACAGAGCATAAATTTATGACAGTTATTGTGAGATTCCTAAGTTCTAACTCAACCACTATTGAAAGATGTTAATATGACTTCTGCTGTAACTAAAATATATTTGTGAGATGATAAATATATATAACCAAGAAGTTAAGCACTTCTAGATAATGCACTGAATCCAAAGTTGTATTATTTGGAAATGGAAGAAATTAATTTTTGACCAAGCTTTATTTATTTTCATGCCAAACCAAATTAGGATGAAGTGAACTATGTTGAGGAAAAAGATACAACAGTCATTCTAAGTTCTTTCAGAATTGCCCATTGGAGTAAAAAATCATTAATAAAATTTGAAAAGCTAATAGGACATAGTAGAAGCACTATGGTAGTTCAAGAATTTGCAAAAAATAAGTTGCCAATGGCATACATGGATGAGATGTATTCATTTTGAACCAAAACCAAACCACCTTGCCAAGAAGAACTTGTTTTTCCCACGTGGGGCCTCCTTTTCCGCATGTTGTGGTGTTGGTGCCGGAGAAGGAGATAGCAAAGGTGGCGTAACGAGTTTGACTGCAAGAATAGTTGATGTCATCATATTCGTAGAGGGAAAAGGCCAATTACTGAGTCTGAGTTCATTAACTAGCGGAACTTTATTGATGAAATCAGGAGTTGAAAATATGTAAACAGAACTAAAAAGCCATAATGGGAATGAAGGGAATATAAGGAAAGAGAATGAAAGGCAACCTGGATTTGGGGAAACCTTGCAAGCTTTAGAACTTCTTGTGTCGAAGGAATTTGTTTTTGAACTTGATATGGTGGGTTCGCCGTCAGATATAGAGCTTGACTTTCTCTCGCCAACTTTATTCTTCGTGTTTCCTTCACTGTTCTGTTCACCTATAATTACCAAGGATAAAAAAAAGTACTCTTAACTTTTGAGAAAATAGATTGCAAAATATCATTAGCATTTCAACCAGATATATCACCTATAGTTAGTTACATATTATAATGTTCAAACTATGAAATTCCCTTCACTTTTTTTACTTATTCACTTTCGATCACCGATTTTAAAAAAGAAAAAAAACATATAAGTAGAAAAATCCCGTTTAATCCCAATGTACATCTATGCAGCATTGAGAGTGAAATTGACATTATTGAGAATTGGAAGCATGTGGTCACATTCTTAATTCCTTTGGCTTGTCAAAATCACACTCAGTCTTTATCCAACAACTTGACAAGATAATACCAATCAAAGTAGTATAGTCCTAGTACCAAAAAAAAATACAGTGTAGTACATCAATTTCACTTACTACTGATGATTTCAGGTCATACAGAAGTTTCACAGTTCCTTGAGTTTTGCAATTTCATAAACAGGAAGACTAAAATGAACATGGTCACGACCAGAGGACCAAGGCCATGCTCATACATTTTGGAATTAGGAAAGCAGCCAATACTATGTATGGAAAGGTTAGAATAGATACTTACTTTGATCAGGAGACTTCCCGTAGTTATGGTTCAAAGCTTCGACAAAAGAAGCCGTTTTCTGCTCTCGCATCACTTCAAGGAACCAAAAGCAACTTTATTCATTGAACTTAATAATCAATATAAAATCACAATAACTCAACTTTAGTACAGAGAAATATGAACTGACATTGATCAAATAATGCATATCTGTAATTTGGGGCTGAGCCAGCCAATAACAACTGGACTGCCTCTGCATCTCTTGTCATCGATATTGCTGCAGATGATTTTAGATTCTGTGTGTCAAGCAGAATACCGGCAAGCTGCAAAATAAATACAAGCAATTTTCAACACCAAAGGCACTTAAAACTAAACCAGTCTTTAATAATTTTCAGAAGCATCTTTTGATATGGGGAACAATAAAGTAAATTAATGGTGCCACAAATTTGTCTGCGAACTAAGATCACCATAAATTTACCAATAGTTTCTTCAGCACAGGGTTCTGAAGTAAATCATAGGCATCCTCACAGTAATTATCAGTAACAACTGTGCATTGGGATCCAACCTTGAAAATCAAAACAACAGATAAAATTAATTCTGAAATTCATCTGGGCACATTGCCTTGGGATCAAACTTGATTTTAAAATTAATTTTCAGATTCATCAATAATTGATAATCCAACCTCGCCAGTAGTGCTCAAGACATCTTGTCCAACCACGAGGGCGCTCAGTTGGCCAGTCATCAAAAGGCTTTCCATGTCCACCTGCAAACAAATTCAGTGCCAGTTCACCAAACTAAGCAAAACACATAAAGCTTGACCCTACTAATCATACGTACACTGTCCTCCTAAGTCCAAACATCTTTATCATAAGCAGAGAGATAATTTCAGTGATGTCTAATCCCAATAATTATCAAATAATAATATATCAAACAAACAAAAAGGAGACCTGCAGTTACTTCGTGTGGAGGCATATAAATGTACATGCATCTGAAAAATGAAAGCTAAAAAGTATGGGACATGGATTGACTCATCACACACTGTCAAAGTCTTGTCCATGCAAAAACAAATCTGATATATTTTCAGATCATTTGAAATTTTACTCCCTATTTTCGTAGGCCAAAAAACTTAGGCCTGCTAGGGACTAAAGCTTGCAACTTTTTCATGTAAGAGCTCAAACTTAAAATGACGATAAGGCAAAGTGAATAACCTTCAATTTTATGCATGTTCTGTACCATGTATATTATAAGTCGAATAGCATTTCTCATGACAAAACTAACGAAAAGCCGGGTAAAATCTGAATCACTTTCGAACTTAAAAGAGGAACCTCATCGATGAAAAGCAACGCGGTGGCATCGAGACCAGCATGGTGAAAGAGCCACGCAGCCTGCTTCAGCTTCCACATGGAGCCACGCTTCACATTCATGACAGGCACCACCACCACGCCACCCTCCTTCTCTCTCTGCCGGTAATCCAAGACCCAGGCGTGGCAAATGGCAGCCACCATCGACGCCGTGCCTGCACCGTCCCAAGACAAAGTCAATCGCTCTCCAAAGCTTCCACGTCACACACACAGAAAAAAAAAACACTCTCATCACCAACCGTTGGAAGGCCCAGAAAGCACGATTTGCGCATTTGCATGGGACTCTCCCGTGGAGATTTTCTGCAGCAAGGTCCTCTGCTCTTTGAGGAAGCCGTTGAGGCATGCTTCCTCTCCCTTGGCGACAACATGCCTCGACGCCGTCCTCTCGCGCGAGCACGTCGAAGACAATATGGTCCTCCGGTGAGCGGACTCGACGAGGTTCCTGGGCGGCGAAAGAGGAACGGGACCCGAGGGAGGATTCTCCGGCGCAGAAGTCTTGAAGAAGGTTCGCCTGGAGTTGGGAGGTTGGATCCCCTGCGGGTGAGGCGCAGCTGAGGGCTCGGTTTGGAAGCGTGACTTTCGAGGATGATGCTGACGTGGAGGGATAGATGTTAAAAGGGTAGAATCTGGAGGAGAAGGAGGTGGGTGTTGTGTGTTATTGTTGTTGGTCGGTTTGAGGATGTTGGAGAACCAGTTGTGGACCGCCGTTGCAGGGGATCCATCCCCATCTGATGAAGGTTGAGCGAAAGTGTCGGATTTGTTACGAGTGTGTCTTGCTGTTTTCGACAGTATCTCGTCACTGATCCCTACCCCAGTTCTGTATCTGCTTCATTCACATTATTATTATTATTCACGTGATTGATCTAAAATATTATTCTTCAATGAAACGTATATAACTGAATCTTCTACGATTTTTCTAGAATATTCTGATTACCTTCGTGCAGACCTGGTTCTAGAGAGAGAGTCTCTGTGGTCCAACGAGGAAAGGGGTGAGGGTGGTTGTGGTGCTGCGAACCTTGGGGATCCAGAAAGACGACCCGGAGAGCCACCGCGGGAAGGAGAGGAACCCACGATTAGTCGAGCCTCTTGTAGCCACTCTTGCGTCAACCTTGCACTGTTGCTTCTAGTGCTGTCGTCGAACCCTTCGTCGTCGTCCTCCTCCTCCTCCTCGTCCACGCTCACTCCTTTATTACCTGTGAGGTCGTAGGTTTTGTTGTCCACGTGATCCACTGCCCCGAAAAACATGTCGTTCATGAAGTCGCTGAGGTCCGGCGCCGGTTTCTCCCTGCGGCGTGCCTCCGCCATCTTTTTTTGTAGGCTTTTGCCTTCTCTGCCCGACCTTCGATCCATTAATTCTGAGCCACCAACTCGTACTTGCTACCTACGAGGAGAGTAAAAGATTGCTTACAATTTTCTGGCAGGCTTGGAGATTTTGGGGTGTTGAGTTTTAAAGATCGTGAGAAACATAGTAGAAACATAGAAAACATCAGTTTTGACTGTGGATGCAAAGAATTGGCCGGCGCTGGGACTGTCTTGTATCTATATGTATATTTTATTTTATGGATAAGAGATAGAAAGAGAGTAGAATGAAGAAGAGCTTCATTCCAACTTCAGCTTCTATTTTGCCCAACCCAAGCTTCAGTCAAGTTTCATGGTGTAGCTCTCAGATTACTATACTACATAGATGGCATCATTATTGTTAATTATATTGGATAAGTGATAACTGAATTTGCATGAACAATTAATGCAGAAAATTACAGTTCAGGAAAAGCCAGTGGCATCACCTCCTTTTCTTGTTTCTCCATCAAATCCTAGACTTCAAGCCTCATCGTTACATTGTGAAGATATATCGAAGAGATCCATCTTCTTGATTATCGTAAACTGATCATTGTTGCCTAGTTTTGTCCATTATGCAGGCTTCCCTCACCTTTTTTTTTTTAATTTAGCAAAACCATAAGAAGATGTATGCATGAAAACTGTCTACAAAATGTTAAATACAATAACCTCGATCTTATGAGCAAAAAATGATAAAAGGTTTATTTGAGCAACATTAACATATGTTCTTCAGTAGTGTTCGATAAAAAAAAATTACTAAAACCATTTGTCAATTTCTTTTATTCCCTTTCTTTTTATTACTTCATTCATTATACCAACCACATAGGTCATAGGTAAGCAAAGTTATAGTTCTAACTTGTTGTATAAATATACAAATTGTGTATTACTGCCCAGTTTAAAATAAATATTGAAAAACAAATAAAATAAGAAATTTGCGGCTATGAATTTAATTATTAAAGGACATTAGTTTTTCCTTTTTTTTTTTTTTTTTTAATTTTAGGACCAATTTTAAATTTAATTTTAACCCTTTTTTTTTAAATTTTTCCTTTAAAATTCAAGGCCATTCCTCCAATTTGGTCA
>Ga0123340_1008021_pt1 | contig 10044 bp, 5 predicted proteins | sample SirMexnodulemix_FD_89961 | JGI IMG/M metagenome (GOLD analysis project Ga0123340, IMG submission 89961) | Root nodule microbial communities of legume samples collected from Mexico - Siratro Mexico nodule mix | ecosystem: Host-associated > Plants > Roots > Nodule | place: Mexico: Nepantla...
AAATAAGATAGATAATAAAATAAAATCTGAATTTAAAATTTATCAAGAATTAAAATTAGTCTCATTTTATTATTTTCAAGAGAAGATGTTCTTATGAAATACTTATTTATGACTAAAAAAAATAGTAATTATAAATCTTGCATGATATTTAAAATTCTAAATTAAATATATACATACATATATATACATATATTTAAAATTTTCGGGATGTTACAAGTTGCATGTAGATGAAGACGGATTTGAGGAGATTTGTTGCCTTAATCTGCGAAGATTTGTGAGATTCGATATTTTTGGGTTCCTGCCTTCCTTAAGAGATTTGAACTGAATGTCAGCTCAGCATTTATTAATTTAAGAAGGTATTCTTTATATTCCTTGTATTTAACCGCGGTTTCATTGTTGCATGCGTTTGCAAGATGAAGTGTTGCGCGAGTTGGAGATGAAGTGTTGCGTGAGTTGGGGTGGTCATGTGTGGGAGAGCTTACTGGTTTGCATGTGAGACACCCGGCGAGAAGTTGAAGAAGACGAAAACTGTGAGCGAGATACCTAATCGATTAGGTTAACTGATTATAACTATGTTTTGCATCTCATAATCGATTATAGGTTTGGGTTTTCCAATTTCGTTGAGTATGCGACTTTTGTTTGATTTTATTTTTGCTTAGTAGTTTAGATAGCATGTTGGTGTAGTTGTGGTTTATGTAGTTGAGAGATCAACTGATGTGTGGAGTATGGTCATCAAGAAGGGGTAAGAAAAGATATAATAATGTAGAAAGAGAGTTGTAAGGTTAGAGTGTTCTAGTAGTACTATTTTGGTTTAAAATATAATATGGTTGTGTCATTGTAAATTGGTGGTTCCTGAAGCAAAAGCAAGGTGTGTGAGTTGTGTTGACGTTGGTGTTAGTTTGGTTTAAGATTATATGGTACTGCTAGTTTAATTATTTGAACAAGTAAACTTTTATCTTATCATAAAATAAGATTGTTATATGTTTATTAATAAATTAAAAATATTTATACCTTTTTAATAGTATGTATTTAGGATTTTAATTGAATCAAAAATTACTGTTAGAAAATATATTTATTTAAGATTTTTTAATTAAGTAATTATATTTATTTTGATAATTTATTTATTTGTAATTTTCATGTATTTAAAATTTTAAAGAATTTAAAAGAAAATATGAAGAATTTTAATTTATTTATTTAACTAAGTAAATGTATTTGTTTTGAAATTTTATTTAATAAGATGAGAAAAGGATGGATATTATAAGTATCTTAATTCATTAAAAAAATATCAAAAGTGAAGTAAAAAACACTCTTAATTTAAATATAAAATTTAATTTTGAGGGAGTGGAATGGTTGTGTTAGAACTCACACCACATATATTAAGTTAAATTTTTCATTACATTAATTTTTAATTAATATTAAGTTTTATTTAAATCAAATTCATTTACTCGTTACAATACTACTCAAATTAATTTTATAATTTATAATCTTATATTTTTATCGATTAAAAAAAATTAAAATATAAAATATCCAAACAAAGCATTAAAGTCACATTTTCACAGCTTTAAAAATTGACTATTTCTCTTCTTAAATGTACACGAATTCTAATATAAAAAATTCTCCGTGTCTTTTTAACTTTCAAGATAAAATAGACACAATTTTCACATATGTTAAAGTACAAATTAAACACAAAAGAATCCATGCCCATTATACTTCCAATATATAAATGCATTTAATAAACAATAGACTACTATACTATAAATTTTACAAACAATAAAATATAATTTGTATTATTTTGTAATCCACTTTTCCACATTTAAAAAACTTGTACTGGTTTACTTTGAAATGTGTTGGTAGCTAAATCTTCACTTCTGTTTTTCTAAATTTTTAAATCTATTATATATAATGTAACTTTTTCAAGTATCTACACAACATTGGTTAATAATGAACATTATTTTATTAACCAAAAAAGACAGTGCACTAATTTAAACTAGAGTAACAAAGGAGAAAAGTTAGAAGTCACAAGAGTGTACACGATCTGGATTAACTTTCATCAAGAATAAAAAATTGAGTGAGGTCATGAGAGTGAATATTTGAACATAAGCAAATTCCGTTGAGCACATCCTTCACCATAAACCGCACCGCCACTTGTGGTGATCTCAACCATCAAGTGCACCAAGGGCTTTCATGTCCTCCAAGAAAGCTGTGTATGAATCATCAATGCTCTGTGCTTTTGGAGCTGATGTCGAGCTCACCGACTCTGATTTTACAATAGTTGGTTCTGATGTCCCAGATACAGTCCTAGAGGTTGACACTGCCGGTTTCGGTTTTGTTTTACTCATTGCAGTTTCTCTTCTCACTCGCACGGATGCAGGAACCTAGTAAAAAAAGAACATAAAGCCTCAATTAGAGGAAAACACGAGAGATTGAAATAATAACAGTGATTCAACTTTTAAGTTCTCAGTAAGAGTTCGGGATATTGTTATGTTGACAACTACTATTAACCATATACCAGTTCACAATCACTTATTTAACAACTCGTCAAAGCATCATTGACTAGCCAAGATATTATATTATTATTCTTATAAAAGAGTTGTTAATGGGGTATATATGGAAAAAGGAATTAACAAAACATTATTTCTCATCTGTTAAATTAACTTATTTAACAGCTATCCTTCCTCAGGCTCACATATTCAAACAGAAGTAACATTTCTTCTCATTAAGAAAAGCTGTTCCGTATGAGTATAAGCAAATGCACATATAATCATTTAGTTATTAGTTTGGCTACATGATAAGATATCAAAATCACTAAATGCAGTAGCAAAAAAAAAAATTACCACCAGACTTAATTACAGTATGATGGCATTAACATTGTTAGAATTCAAGAAAGCTTATTATCAAAATACAACAAATAAATTTACTAAAAATCTTGTTATAAAATAAAGCTATAAATAAATAACATAGATCAGGAAAATCCAAAAGCACAAATTCAAAAGCCAATAAAAGGAAGCCAAAAAGTCCCTCAACTTACCATAGCTGTGAGTTCTGGAGTGTGCTGAGCTAATGGCCTTTTAACAACAGTAGAAGCAGCAGATTTAACATAAGATGGTTTCGGAGGAGGGGGAGGTGGTCTAATTGCCATATGATCCTCTTCCTGGAAGTTTGGAGGAGGACCAGGTGGAAGTGGAGGCCTCATCATTGGAGGAGGACCAGGTGGAGGGCCATATGGTGGCCTAGGAATTATGGGAACCATCATTCCAGGAGGTGGTGCCTGACCAGGGAGTCCTGCCACAGGTAAAGGAGGCCTCATTTCAGGAGGTGGTGGGGGTGGTGGGAAACGGGATATTCCTGGGGGTAATACATCAAGCTGTAAACTTGGGATTAAAGTGGGTCCTGGAACAGGAGGTTGTTGCCTTGGAGGAGGATGCCCGGCAACCACTTTTGGAATTTCCTGGTTTGACAGTGAATTCTTACTCTCCGTAGAAAGCACAGCGCCATCAGACTGAACCATACCAGTCTTTGGTGGCACTTGATTAGGTGGAGGAGGTGGAGGGAGCTGCACCTGCATTTTAGAAATTGTTACTGTCCAAGAAGCTTTTGTTTTGGAATCATACCATGGTAAATGTATACTACCTCCCATCTATTAAGCATGAATATCCAAAAAACTACCCATAAAAAATGCATGAATATTTCAAAAAACCAGAGGCATGACTGAACCCAAGACCAGAACACATACAAGAAAAAACAACAAAGATCCAGCCCCTTTTTGAGTTTTAACCATTACAAAATGTCTCTAATGTGTCCAAAATCCAAAATATGTTTTGCAATGTTTCCAAAACAAAGAAAATAGGTTCTGAATAAAACTAAAACATGATAAAATAGAGTGGAAAATTTATACAACCTTATCCACCCTTTAAAATCAGTCTTTGATACTTTTAAAAATTAAAAATATATCTATTTTTTCTGTAAGCATATCTGATGTGATTTTAGTATTTTATTCAATATTGCCTGTCATATCCACATCCTAAATTTTGGAAAATCACTTTATCCGCATACTTAATCATTTTAGATACTATCACAGCACCAGTGAATGCTTTCAATATATCTCTAATTTCATGTCCTTCAATTCCTTTACAATCAGGTCATGCCTTTACAGAGAAAACAAAGTCATTTAGTAAGGCAAATCTACCTGACTAGGATCCTTGGAAGGTGAATCATCTGTTAATACAGACTGATTTCTCCCTTCACCTCCAATGGTGCCAGGTGGAGGTGGTTGAGACTGTTGTAGGGGAGGAGGTGGAGGTGGAATAGGACGATTTGCAACTTGATCTTTAGGTGGGGGACCAGGAGGTGGAGGCGGCAAAGGGGGTGGTGGTAATGATGTAGACACAGCACTAGCAGGCTTTGGAGGCATGGGAGGGGGAGGAGGCAATGGTAAAGATGCAGGTAAAACAGTGCCATCTGTTGAACTTGCATTGCTACCATCAGGCAGTGGAGGTGGTGGGGGAGGTGGAGGTACAGCTAATACATCATCCTCTGTCTCCATTGCCGAGGATGATGCAGCACCACTAGATGAAGCACCAGACAAAGGAATTCTTGGTCCTGCATTCAAGCACAATAGTTGACTGATGAGTACAGAAGATGTCAAACCAACATCATATATAGATCCATGATTTTACAACACAAAATATGAAAAAGAAGCTCAGCATACCTATAGATGATTTAAACATAGGAGGTTTCCCTGGTGGTGGAGCCCCAGTAGGGTTTAACGTAGGATGGTAATATACAGAGTCCTGTGGAAAAATCAGTAAGTCACCCAACCATCAATGAAAGCTATGCCAGTTTAGTTCGGAAGGAAGAGAAAAGGAAAACATAAAGCATGCACGCATAAACAAGTTAAATCCTACCTCAGGCTTTGGGTGTTTAACCCTCTCTTCTTCTTCCGCAGTTGTTCTCCTTCGAGGAGGACCCAAATGACTGCCAAAAGTCATCCTAGAATGTTAAACCACAAAGACGAATAGCGAATAAGTCTATCTTTTAAAATGACAAGAAAATTCTTCACCTGAACATAACTGGGGCCTCACCCTTCTCCCGCATTTTCTCTTCATATTCCTATGCAAGAGGGATACATCTAGATCATCACAATTAACAATTGGCAGAAACCATTTAACTAAATAAAGCATATACCAGGATAATATGTTTAAATTTTAAAGATTGAATTTTCAGTCTCCCAGCTAAACCAGACAGTTTCTACTACTAATACAATATTAAACTCAGTTCATGAAGTTTCCACTTAAATTAAGTGTTTGACGTTGGTGTCTTGGATCTAAGTTTTCAACGTGAAAAATGGAAGCTATTCAAAGTAGATTCAGCTAGAATGTGGATAATGGATCCACATTTGCCTTGATCTGATGCGAAACCAAACATGCACTAAGTTTTGATTTTTTCCTTGTTTGTAACACTCAAGCCTTAAAATTATAGTGAAAAAACAAGTGTCTCTCAGAAGACAAAGATTAAGAATGACCCACAATAGTGTGTAAATACAAACTAATTGCAGACTATAGCCATGACCACACAACCTTTTATATGGGTCTAAGAAAATATCAACCTAAACTATCATTTACAGATTGAGATAAACACAGGAGGATGTTGTTTGGATACTCTTAATGGGACATGCCCATGAAAAGAATGGTACACAAGCCAATTTCAAGTTACAAATGGTTTTCTAAGGCAAAAAAATAGCAATCACTCTTGCACAAAAACAAATGGATTTTAATCACGACAGAGAAAAAGATATTAGAGACTATAAATAACTGAGATATTTTGCATCATACAAGGGCACAGTGGTCAATGCTGATCTGGATTATGAAATAATGATTATTTCATTCATTGATTAAATATGTTTCTATATACTCCATAACAAAATAACACCCATACACAATTGTGCACAGAACACAAGTACCTGATAATCTGCAAAGTAATATTGAATAATAGAAAAAAGTCACCCAACAGAAAGAACATATAATAAGTTCTTACCTTCCTCTTCTTTAGGACAAGATTAAGTGTGTCTTGTAGCTGTCTCTTCTTGTGCTTTCTTGCTTTATCCAAAGCACCATCAGCCTCTGCACAACCAACAATGCACAGTGAATTTGAATGGTAAAATCATCCTAAAAGACATCATACATAATTTGTAATTATACAGCTACATCCCAGAAAACAACTGTAGCCACCACTGCACCAGATGAGAACATGTATATGCAGTAACATTATTTCCCTTTTCGAGTTTGCAACTATCTTGTAGAAGCAAATGCATAACTGTTTGTTTCATACCACAACATCTATTTTTATATAAATAATTGCAAATGACATAACTTTTCCAATAGACATGGACACATAGTTCTTTGTCCATGCTCCATGCAAACAAAAAGGGTACCCTTCAAGTATAAAAGACACTTCGTACAGAATTCAAAAGAAATTCCCTAAGCACAGTCATGTCATGTTTTCATTCACCGTGAGCATTTGAAAGTTCACCAAATTTAATTTGAATGTTTTGATAGTCCGTACAAATCTAATTAACTTGTTCTCTTTCATCATCACGATTTATTTGAGACTAACGGAAATTTCAACAGTTGTTCCTACTCCCCGAAAATGGGTTCTCACGTTTACACACACTAAGAGATTCATTCAAACAACAGCTACCAAATGCTCGATCAAACAGTCTTTTATCAATGCTCAGTACTCATTTTGCCATAATAATAATAATAATGATAAGTGAAAGAAACTATACTGCATTTTACAGCCAGCCATTGAAAAACAAAAGCACGACTTACTCATCATCTCTAAGTTCTCAATCTGCTTCTTCAACTGATCAGGATCTTTCTTCAAAATCCCCACCTCCCTCACCTTCTTTCTTTCCTTCTTATTCTATTGATCAAAACAAATAAAATACGTGTCAAGGATACAAAATCCGACCATGAGCTGAATTCTTGAAAACACAAGCAATACACAACAAGAACACACACTTTAATGAACACAAAAATCACGGCAAATTAAGCTAAGTTCATTTAGTTGAAACTAAAACAGCTCCTTTGTTTTAAAAATCTATTTCGCATTATCAAATTCGAAGAAAAACTACTTGCACTTAAAATCAAATAACAGCGGAGCATGTGAAAGGGTAAAACACGAATTAGGGCAGAGATAATAGAAAAAGGGGAACAACAAAAGGACATTCAAAGCGAAAGAGAAGAAAATGGAGAGTGGATTGAGGACGTGAAGAATACCCTCTTCAATTCTTTCTTGCGAAGCTCCTTCCGGTAAGCATCGGTGGGGTTCATGACCTTCCCACCCTTCGTCGTCTTCATTGTGGAAGACTGAACCCTCTCTTTCACAAGCTCCTTAGTATTATTATTCCTCTTCCGAAATCGAAACCCTTTCCCCTTTTCGTTCTTTCGCTTCTTCAGTCACGATTTCAAAAATTGGGAAAAAACACAAACACATGACCCTTCACGCATCCACTAATGTCTGTAAAATGATAAGAATATTAAAATAACAAGTTGGAACGAGGAGGTATGAAACCAAAGCCCGGCCAACTAACACTATGGCCTGCTCTTGGGCTTATCCTTTCCGCTCCGACGGATTCTGACTGCACCTCCATGATCTCGTCCTGGAACTCCATAAAATTTTAAATGACAATAATATCCTTGTTTAAATTACAAAAATAGGTACACTTCTATTTTATATTCCATTTTTTATACGATATTGTGTACAATTTAAAAAATTACTGTATATATTAGCCACCGAATAAACAGGATTCGATACAAATTATATATCAGAATGTATAATTAGATATACAAAAATAAAAAAATCTATACAAATAAAATTAAGTCAAAGATAATAAAATTCTATTGTATCATATATGAATATGACTTACTAGATAGATCAACATACATCAATAATTGAAAAATTGAAAATGAAAACATTGAAAGCACCTAACTGATTATTTAAAAATCCATAATCGATTATTTTAGCGACTATAATCGATTATGCATCTTATCATAATCCGTTACGTCATTTCCAAAACAAATGCAAGTTATTTGTTGCCTACAAATCAATTTGCCACAAAGTGTTCTACACGAATGTCAAACATAACATAGGGGTTAAAGCTAGAAACAAATGCATGTAGAATAAGTTGGACAAATAAATTACATCTGATCTTACTTACAGGTTCAAGATTATACGTTGAAGTGCAACACACAAGTCAAGTTGTGGTTGAAGTTTAATCAAACCCTTCAAATAAAGGACGTAGGAGAGGGAAATGTTCATACACAGTTATTGGATTCGCAATGTATATAAGGTAGGAAGTCATGGGGTGACCTACAGGTTGGATTTGAAAGTATGGTTGGGTCAAAGGTTGTGGCTTTCTAGAGGTATTGAGATATGCATGTGGTCCTTCAGTCGATTATGTGACTTCTCCTTGTAGTGCACTTCTGAATTGGCGCAGAGAAATAAATCCTTATACTAAGGACACAGGAATAAATATACCGAATCTAAGTCATCCGGTATGTATTAATTTACAAAATTGGATCTGGATCAATATATATTACTTTCGAAATATATATAGGATGACACCTCATCCTGTATAAAATTACAAAAGTCAGTACATTTTAATCTTATCATCGATAAGGTCGAACTTTAAAATTAACCTATCAAAACTACAATATCACATAATACAGTACGAATCACAAGATAATATCGATGACGGAGATATATAAACGCCGACAACAGAACACAATCATGGTGAACAATAGAGTGACAAAGTGCAGAGATATGAAGCTTAAAAAGACAGGGATGAAGGGAATGAAGGGCACTATGTCGATCTTCAAAATTAACCCATCAAAACTACAATACCACATAATACAAACACGAACCACAAGATAATGTCGATGACGAAAATATACAAACGCCGATAACGAAACACAATCAAGGTGAACAACAGAGTGATGAAATGCAAATATATGAAACTTAAAAAGGCAGAAATGAAGGACAATATGAAGTTATGTAATTTTATATTAAAGATAAAATAGACTTTTGAAGTGTAGTATAGAAGTACACGACGACATCATTTAAGGTACATTTTTCATTTTATTTTATTATTATAAATATGATTATTTTTTATTTAGTAGAATAAAATAATTTACCTATCTCTTATTTTATTATAAAAAAAAGTTATAGTTGATGATATAATTATTTTATAATTATTATCATCATTAATCATCATTAAAAAATATTATTATATTTTTTATTATTGTCATCATCATTAATATGTTTTTATGTTTGTTTATTATGATTTTAAATTTATTATTTTTATTATTATTCTCTCCATCCTTAATTTTATTTATTATCATTCTTAGTGTCATTATGTATATTGTAAATTTTATAAAATTTCATTATTATTATTATTATTGTGTTATTATCTTAAAATAAATATCTTTATTGTTACATTATCTTTATCATAGTTGCTATTTTTATCATCACAATCAATAATGTAACCTATTCACATTTATATTCATCATACATTATACACATAAATAATAAATAATAAAATTAATATTTATTTTAGTGTTATCATATCATTTTTCCACTTTTATATTTTATTCTACGATATTGTTTTCTAATTATTATTTTCATATTTTACTATTATATCTTTTCATATGACATTGTATTCTAACCAGGAATTTTGTTCTTCGATTAGCATTTAAGATATTGTTGTTTTGACATGTGTTATCCAATTCCTTTGTGAAAAATAAGAATTAGACTTTTTTTATATTTGTAATATAATAATTTTATTGGATATCAAAATATAAATGTATTTTTATTGCCTATTCTGTTTTTCCTTTATTTTATGCTTTGTTAAGAAAAAAAATATTTGAAAAATATTTAATTCGTTGAGACAATGTTTGATGTTAAACAATATTTAATTTAGGTCAATATTTAGATTAATAAAATATTTAACCCAGTACAATACTTAATTTAGATCAATATTTAGAT
>Ga0123340_1008027_pt1 | contig 10041 bp, 8 predicted proteins | sample SirMexnodulemix_FD_89961 | JGI IMG/M metagenome (GOLD analysis project Ga0123340, IMG submission 89961) | Root nodule microbial communities of legume samples collected from Mexico - Siratro Mexico nodule mix | ecosystem: Host-associated > Plants > Roots > Nodule | place: Mexico: Nepantla...
TATAAAAGCATTATAAAAGAAAGAGACATGAAAAATAAAGTTTAGATTTCTAAAAAAGTAATTAAATAAAAAACTAAGGTAACAATAATTTTTTAATACATCCATTAATGATTAATTAGGATTAATAAACCCACTTTAGTTAAATGTATTCACAATCATAAGAGTGTGACAACCACCATCAAATACCATCAAATTTGATTGTGACAACCACCATCAAATTAGAACACCCTAACAAAAACAAAAACAGAAGTCTTTTACTGATACTTAATACTATTATGTTAAATTTTATCAAATTAAAATTTATATAATAAAACATGTAATAGTGTGAAAATATCTACTCAAGTCCAAATAAAAAATAATGTTTTCTTTAATTCTCTTAATCAGTGTTTGTAGATAAACATTATGTCACTCATTACAACATTTGACTAACCGGAAAAAATACAATATGCTTAACTATAAAAAACCAATAATAAAAAATACCAAAACCAACACTTTCTTATTTTTTACTTGATTTTAACAAATAAAAGTAATATTTTAAAAAATATATATAATCCTTTTGGAATACGGGAATTTTTTTTCTTCCTCATTTCAAAGGATGCAACATCCAAGTAAATTGACCACGGAACCTTTAGCTAAACGCCATTCATATTACTGTTCTACTATAAATGTTAAATTAAGTTATTTCATTTCAAAACCAATAAATTGTGGTTTCCACTGTCACTTCCATTTTAACCAAAATAATTATTATTTACATTTTACTTATTTTCTCATCTAATAAAGTTAGTCTAAAACGAAATCTAAGATCATCGTCATCAGAAAAAAAAAAATCAATAGATTAAAAATTATTTTCTAAAATCAAAATAAAGATGTACTTTAGAGCATCTTGATTTTGAATAATCTAACACAAATACAATCGGCGTTATCTACGAGCACACAGATAATGGAAAAGAGGACACTACAATGAAGATTCTGGATTTCTAAAATAAATAAATATTTTATTATAAATTTAAGTTTCAAAATATGTTTCTTTTTATCGGCAAATTTTAAAATACGGAACCAAATATTATATTTCTTATGAAATTTTATATTAAGTTATTTGTTTTTCCTCCAATAGTTATTTATTTATGTAAGTGTTTTATTTTCTTACGTTTTAATCAATATTTAAATTTATTTAAACAGTATTAGATATAATAAATAATAAATCATCGTTATGTTAATTAGAATTTATATTCAATCAAGCATTTATATGTTTATATTTCATCATCTATTCTTTTAATTATCAGTAGATAATCTTCCTTTCATAATTTAAATGTGTAGTTTTCATTTTTATGTATATTTATAAGAATTTAATTAAAATACATTGATAAAATAAACTATCCAAATTAAAATTTATTAACTTGTAGATAATTACATAAAAGTAATGCTTAAGATATTGTATTATTATTTAATATTATAATTTTGTTTTACATTAGTAATGTATCAAAACCAAACCCCATTCATAACCAGTGTAATTTGCAAGTTAATGTTAAATATAATTAGAAAATCGTATTTATAGAGAAAATATAAAAAGTGACCAACATATGTTGAGGGAGGAAGATGAGAATGATGGAGTTGTTTGTGGGAATTAGTGTCTCCATATTATGTTTTGACCACTAAAAACAACAAAACATTTTCTGTGACTTGCTCATTCTTCCACCAAAATACAGTAAGAAAGAACAGTGTTGTTTCACACCACATCACAATGAATTAAGTCAAACTGGCTCATTTATATTTGTATTGAAACCAGGGATGTTTTCTTCTTCTTTTGGGATTGTGAAGGATGGCCAACTTGCACCTCCACTTCTGCTTCTGCATGGCTTATTCTATATTTCTATATAAAACACTTTAAATAACTATTCTTCTACTCCTAACTTATTTATGCTGAAATTGTATTTTTACGACGTTCTTTACTTTACTCTCGTTGTTTATACCAATATTCTTTTGTCTAAGAATTTTCTCAAATTTGCAGTCTCTAAGGAAAACTGAAGAGACGGTAATTGAGTTCCGTTGATTGTTGCTGTCAAAAGTTATTCTAAACCTCCTTGGGTCTTGGAAAGAAAAGCATGGCATAATTCTTTGCCAAACCTCACAACTCTCTAAAAGAAGCTTATAAGCACATACTCTCAAAGTCCAAATCAAGAGTTCATTTTTTGTACCACACAAATCAAGGTTTACGCAATTATACAAAGATGATACAACTTTTGTTCATGCTTTTGATTTCCAAATGGCATTAATCCTAATATTATCTTTTGCAAATCCAATACGAAGATTGGTGGTGAAGGGGCTAGACCTTTCGAAGCAGGGGAGGGGTCCCTTGGTCACAAAAACTGTGGCAGCAACCATGCTTGTGGTCTTCAGCTCCACAGTGTATACCATAACCCAAATCCAAAAGCGTTTGAAGGAAGGTGGCATAGTTAATCCAACTGATGAGGTTGTCATGGCACATCGTCTCTTAGAAGCATCTCTCTTGGGTAATTAATTACTATTTTTGCTGAACTCATCAAGGTTAAGTTCATCACAATTTCACCATGCAAGTTTACATGAAAATGTTGTTTTGTGGATGATGCATTTTATTTATTCATACCTGGGCACCAAATGAATTCTAGCAAGTATCGATGAACATAGAGTTCTCTTTTGTCACTTCTTTTGCTATATTATGTGCAGAAGATATAACTTTTAAACCCTTTTAATTATTCGGCAGGATTCTCTCTATTCCTTGGATTGGTTATCGACAGACAACATTATTATATAAGGGAGATTAATTTAGTGAGGAAGACCTTGGAAACAGTGAAAAGACAAAAATCTCAGTCCTGATTCCTCAAAGAGAAGAGTAGCAGTGCAAGATGGGATGCCAAAGCTCAAGTAAATGGAATGTGAGATAGGGGTTGCACGTAAAAATCTATGAACTGTCTTAAAGCTTGAAGATGTGCGTGTCCTTGTAGGAATGTTCAAAACTCAGAATTGAATTGAGCATATGTATATAATTGTTCTAATTGTGTCTGTAGTTCATTATTTATTTTACTTTTATGTAACAATTACTGAATATATAAATAAGTTTCACGTTTGAATATGTGAGTGCTTTCATGAATGAGAAAAGCATAACGTGATAGAACTGTAAATATCATGTTTTTTTCTTTGCAGCGGCAACTATTGTCTTCATGTTTAACTCTTCATTTTGTTGAAGAGAACAAACTGTAGGTTTGCTTTCACGAGAAAATCATACGAAGTTTGGCCTTTTCATGGTAGAGATATAGATGATCCATATTTTAACTTCGAAATATCTTGAATATTAATATGATAATACTATTAGTTCAGCCATTATCAAGCATTAATAACCAGAATGTTACCTTTGACATGCTTTTCGGCTAACACAGAAAGCATCAAACCAATATCACACGTAACTGCAACATAACATCGTAAAATTCATACTAAACATGTTGAAACGGAAAGAACAGTTGCACATGAAAACCTCAAATATTTATTTTTGAATAACAAGGTACAAACTTCCAACTAGGGAAGTGGTAACCATGAGATCCCAATCAATTACAACAGTTAATCCATTACAGGCATCTCTTCGGTATCTTGAGGCTGGTTGTCCAATGGCTGCGGTGAGCCTTCCCCTAGGGACCCAGGAGGGAGCAATGGTGCTGGTAACACCGGCACTGGCACTGGCACTGGCACCGGCACTGGTGATGGTGCTGGTGACACTGGCACTGGTGTTGGTGTCACTGGAACTGGTATTGGTGACACAGGCACTGGTGTGGGTGTTACTGGCACTGGGGTTGGTGTCACTGGAACTGGTGTGGGTGTTACTGGAACTGGTGCGGGTGATACTGGCACTGGTGATGGTGTTGGTGTCACCGGAACTGGTGTTGGTGTCACAGGAACTGGTGTAGGTGTTACTGGCACTGGTGTGGGTGTTACTGGAACTGGTGTGGGTGCTACTGGCACCGGTGGTGTGGGTGTCACAGGAACTGGTGTGGGTGTTAGTGGCACTGGTGGTGGTGGTGTCACAGGAACTGGTGTGGGTGTTACTGGTACCACTGGAACTGGTGTTTGTGGCACTGGTGTTGGTGGCACTGGCACTGGCCCCAAGCCACATGATCCAAATATGCATAAAGATCCAATGGGGCATACTCTTCCACACGTCCCACAGTTCAAAATGCTCCTATTTGTGTTTACGCAGCGACGGTTGCAGCATTGACGACTGAACAGGCACCTAAATCCACAGAGCCCGCAGTTATCACTGTCTGTAGCCAGATCCACGCAACGGTCTCCACAACAGACAAACCTTCTTGGAAACTCTCCTCTGCTGCATATCGATGGGTTTGCAGCACACCCAGTGATTTGGTTATCATCTTTCTCCGTCAATGATATTGAGTCGAACCCATTTTCATGCACATCTTTTGGTGTTGTTGAACTTCCCTCTATTTTGATCAGCAACAGCACCAACACCACCAACATCACAAGAGCTGAAGATCTCGAGTGCAGACTCATCTTGAGGAATTTGGTTACTGACTTGAAAGATAGGATTGTGGAACCAGTATATATACAGGTTTTTACGTGAAACTGGCTTGCTTTTCTAACAAGCCAAGGCGTGTTTTGCATGGTCTCGCTTTATGGACGGTTGAAGTTTATCTTGGTTTTATTATTATTTGAAGGGAAGTTTTGTCTGCTAGCAATGTGTTTTTTGCATTATGACTTGGCTGGCTTAACGCTTTCACGTTCATCCATCCTCAAAATAAGCCATCATCTCATATATTTCGTGTTGATCATAATCATGCTAATTTTAAAGCCATGAACTCTTACGTTGAAGAAGCGAGTCACGTGAAAATGGAGATGCCTTCTCTAAGACGGTGACCACCCTTGAAACTATATCAGGTTATGGTTTTTGACCATAAAGGCTTATTTAGCTTAATGATGATAATTAATGCTATCATATTCTAAGAAAATTAAGTCTAAATAAAGAAAGTAACGCTCTTTGAATTCTAAGCAGGATTTGAGGACAGGCTTAGTAAAAGTTAACTCAAAGGATTGCCCAGTTCGCTATGGAAACGCTCGTTTGATTAGCAACCTTAAGTTCCCCGTGTCTACCAGTTTTTGGAGTCTTATTTCCGGAATTAGGGGAATTAGGCCTAGTTAATGTTCATGGTCTGATATTAAGACTAAGGGACCACAATGTGGATGCGTACCACAGGATCATAATGTTGGCAATGACAATTCTGTTAACATTTGTTGAACTAGGTAATTCTCACGCAGGAAAAAATGTCACAATAAGCAAATGGGAAGTAGTATCAGGTTTTTTCTAATTTTAATTGCAGAATTTATAATTTATAGTATTATTAATTTTTATAGATAATATTCTTCCGTACAACAAACAAGTGTATTTTGCACACATTCGAAGATATGCTGTGAGAGTAGTGGTGCTGAGCACTGCCAAATTGATTCAAATGTAGCCTAAATTGAAATGCTCATCAGTACCAAATCTATAGTTCATTATTTACTAAAAGCGCGTTTGGGTGTGCACGCAAGTTTTCCTTGTTGAGATGAGTTAACAGTTTGAGGACTATGTTCAACGTAAATCCACACCATATCTTTGAACTGAGGCACTAAGTTTGACAATTATTTCCCAGTTATGACGTAACCATCTACAACAGCAAAATTAAACACGACTCAATTTTAGTTCATCTTAGCCGAAACAACGTATAATATTTGCAGCATCATACAATCAATTTGAAGACCCACTTGTCAAAAATCTGTTTTTAGCCTCTGTGGTTTACCACAATAACTGATTTCTTGTACCATAACATATGCCAATGCGAAACTCTAGTGCAGTAAATTTGAACACACTCCTTAATCATATTCAACTTCTTTCAAAATCACACAATCCACTGTTTGTAATCAATTCTGCCAAAATCTAAAACGAATCAAACACAACTCTGCACAACCAAAAGACATTCAGAATGTCATTCATTAATATACAAACATAACATTTATTACAAGTGAAAATTTCATCCTGGAGAAACACATGCTACAGTTTGATTTAGCCTTGAACAAACAGATACCTGAATTTATTATTTCTTCAAGCACGAAAGCCACCACAAACAGTCAAGTCAAGCTTATTACCATACACCCAAATCACCAACACTACTCAGGTGAGCAGTTATTACATAGACTTCCACATGAACGCGTCATAAAGGCATAAAGGTAAATACATAAAACACATGACCCTAAGGCTCAAGCACAACACAATACTACAACTTAAACGGTGATATAATTCAGCAATTATTCTTAGAAAGCTGCAGATTCTTGTTTACTGAAGAACAACACATTCTTGTGAACCAGCAACCACCACAGTAGAGTGTGCACTTGAGCTGACTGCATCGACTTTCCTGTCACACTGACCATCATCATCCAATTCCACACAGCCAATGGCTTCAAAAATAAGGTCGTTGACTTCTTGAAACCTCTCTTCGGAGAGGGACACCTCTGCTAGAAGCCTCCAAGCATTGCCTTCAGATGCCTCATCATAGTCCTTCTTCCTCTTTAAAACCATGTGGCCACTAATTTCCCACACAGCAGGGTTCACTTGGGTGTCAAGAAGCTCAGCATCCACTTCTCCAAGAGCTTGTTTCTCTGCGTAACACTGTTTGTATATTTGGTAAATAGCCGCACAACTAATGGAAATAGATTAGGAAAATTCATTCAGTTCCAGAGTTAGTTTACCTGTGGTAACAGAAAGACTTGCTTTCCACAGTCAGAAATAAGAACATTGAATGATATATTGTTGTTCTGAAGACATATGCAAGCATCTGAAACAACATTTGATAATTCTTCCAGAGTATCTCCACCCTCAAAGACAAGACCTCTAACTGGATACTTCAACAGTTCAGATATCTTCACCCCACCATCTAAGTTTGCAACTTTCTTAGTGGGGGCCTTCTCAATGGGAAAGGGCAGAGCCAAATAGTAAGCCTGCATAAATTCATGTCAAAAATCATCAAATTTCAATCTGATTACTGACAGAGTAATCTTGAACAACAAAAACATCAACACAAATCTACAAGTGGTAATTCAGTGCCCAGTACCTGGAAGTGGAGATGGTTAATAGTTGCAAAAGCACCCAAGCTGTTGTAACCCAATCGAAAATATGGATTATCAGCTTCCACTGCCATGTGAAGTGCAAGCAGGAAGCTCTCACGGTCAATCCTTTGGGGCAAACACTCAAATATACGCGGAATCAGCAAAACATGTCCATACTCAATTGGACTGACCTGTTAAGAAAATAAACAAACAAACAAACATCATCACATGCAATGCCTGATAATGAACCCCGAAAAACAAAGGTTAGTATCCATACATTGATGGCAACGAAACTGGGAGAATTATCAACATCAACTGGAGCATTTGGGAAGAACTGGATTTGGCCGTCGTCACTAGCTTCAAATTGGAAGAGGACCTCTTCTTGCCCAACTTTGGTAAAGTTGAATTTGCTTTCATCAAAGGGCTGCAGAACCTTATCAACTCGGAATTCAGTTGGTCTCTTCTTGAGGTGACGACCCTCGTTAAGCTGAGCAACGAAACCACATTCACCAGGAATCACCTACACCAAAATCACCACAAAACACATCACACTCATAAATCATACCAACCATATCTATGTAGAGGAAGACAAAATTTAGAAAAAGGAAAACAAAGCCAACCTTGGTTTCACAGGCAGTAACATCATAGCGGAAAAGTCCTCTCTGCATGCGATCTTCCCACTGCCATGAAACGGTAAACAACACTTTACAACAATGGGTAACAAAAAAAATATCACTTTAACCGTTCTCCATCACCAAGATTCCATGGTTACCTCTCCAAGAAGAAGCGAGTCCAGGAATGCCACGGGAGGCTCCCCGCATTCATGCGGAGCCAAAGCTTTTTCATTAACCTTCTTAAAAGCATACAGAGGAAGCTTTGCATCTGTAAACAAAACAAAACACAAATCACAAAAAAAATAAAAGAAAAAGAAAACAGATACGATTCCTGGATCCAACTCACTTTAGAGGATAAACTCAGATATACATCACTTGTTGATGAGAAAATCAATTGTAAAGATTACAAGAATATCCATAAACAAATCGTGAATATATTAAAATATCAACCTTTTCATTTTCCTTTCAACTACCACCACTAGATAAACGTTTGGTTTTTTCACGTGGGCTGTTCCAAAGTCAGTTTCGTAACCCGTTTGCTTACCTTAAAAAAAAGTTTAACTTTTTTTCTCTAAAAAAACTAAGGCCTTTAGATACAAGATTTCAATTACTTTTCCAAACTAAAGTTTGATTCAAATCTAAATTCTTAAACTTTTATTTCACACATGCACCAAGTAATTTCCCCTCAATCACTTGAATATAGCCAATTACAGATACCCCACATAAGCAAACTAATAACAGTAATGAAAATCAGTTAAAGAGAAAAAAAGACCTGGAATGCAACAAGCTTTGAGGCAACTCCGACCACAACCTCCGACGGGTCGAGAAGAGTCTCCAGCGTCGTCTTTTTGGTAGTTGGAAACAACAGTAGGAACCCTCTTGATTCTGAGCATCATTTTGTGAAATCGAAGAAGAAGAAGAAGAATAAAAAGCGAAAGTGGGGGCGCGTGCTTTGTTAAAAGGGTTGGTTAAGTAAGTAGAAGAAGAAAGGAGAAAGGAGAAAGAAGAAGAAGCTAGCAGAAGGAGGAGGAACCGCCACCGGCGAGGAAGAGGAGGTCGGAGGGACTACCACCTTCGGACGGCAACGCACCACGCCCACCGTGCGGCGAAGGGTTGGCGAGATTTATGCAACCCGTCCGTCGTACAGATGGGACATGAACGAGAAAGCGATAGACTCTTAGAATAGCCGTGATGTCTGCAACGCTTCAACCCCGGGTTTCAACCCAATCACCTCTTCTTTCTCTTTCTCTTTTCTCGATGAACTCTTCAACATGCAAGCTTCACTGGGATTAGATGAGAGATATGTGTGAGTCTGAGAGAGAGGTGGAGGTGGCTTTGTTCTTATATAGATAGATAAGACTTAAGAGTTAAGAAGTGAATTGAAGTGTCTGTGTTGTGTTGTGGTGTGTGCTGGGAGTGGTGGAACGAATGAAAGAGAACAGAGTGAGAGAGAAGAGACAATAATTGAAAGAGAGAGGGTGGTTTCGTTCTTTTGTTTGTGTTTGGTTTTCTTCACATTATTTACGTAGGAGCAGGACCACCGTGTTTGAGGGCTATTGGTTGTAACCAATGGCCAAGAGAGAGAATGCTCTTTCTTCCACGAATATTCCACTGCGGAATCTTTTTTCCTATTTCTAATCTTAATAATCTCAAAATATTTTATCTTAATCTTTCTTTTCAAATATCTCTGCTAACACAAAATATTTTTTTAGAATATATATATGACATTGGATAAGATATTTTATCCTAACAATATAAAATATAAACAGGTAGTTACCTGAGACATTTGTCGTTAGTTTATCACGTGACCGAATTTTTTAACGCTTATTTTTCTAAAATTATATCAATTTTGAAATTTGTAAAACCAAAAGCAGACTTGTTTTAAATTTCATTTAAGAATTTTGTTTAAATTATTAATAAGCATTATACATTATTAAATTATTTATATACGTTACTTCTAGAAAGTAAGTGTGTGCAGCTTCCCAAGGTAATCAATCCAAATTACAATTATGTTTGGGAAACAGTTTTTTAATTATTGTCCTCCTTTGACTAGCAACAACACATTGTTCTTGGTCTTCTTCCTGCCACCAATTCTAACCCCACCACACTTCTCTTTTTGCTTAATCAGATTCGTTTATCATATTTTAAATGTCTTGTTTTCATGATTTTAAATACAAATTATTTTAATCATTAACCATCGACTCATATGTCCATAATGATTAATTTAAGACTTAAATACTTTATAAAATATTTCCATTAAAATATGGTCATATAACATAAAATTTAAAATATCAGTCTTAAATAA
>Ga0123340_1008028_pt1 | contig 10041 bp, 4 predicted proteins | sample SirMexnodulemix_FD_89961 | JGI IMG/M metagenome (GOLD analysis project Ga0123340, IMG submission 89961) | Root nodule microbial communities of legume samples collected from Mexico - Siratro Mexico nodule mix | ecosystem: Host-associated > Plants > Roots > Nodule | place: Mexico: Nepantla...
ATAAATTTTTTTTTGCTGTTTTCACAAAAAAGAAATATACTAATTAATTGGTTTAATATGAAGGTTCTTTTTTTTTTTTTTTTTGCTTTGGTGTGGATGTAAAAAACTTCAAAACAAAAGCATGAACAATATCATTATTCAATCTTTTAGTAGAACTATCACCAATCTTTTGAATATGTTGTTTAATTAAATGTAAAGTAGAATGAAATGAATGCATTGTTTAAATCTCTCATGATTTATAGACTTCCAAATAATGTAAGTAATAATGGCAAGTGTAATATTCTTAACCATATGACTATTAGGACCACAAATAAAAACAATTATATGATCACTTGAATAAAAAGTAAAGGAATGAGAACTCTGATAAATTTAAGTTCATAACCTATTAGCGTAAGCACAATCAAGAACAAGTAATCTTTACTCTTTGGAGTAGTTATACAAAGACTACATATATAATTGAGGGCTATGTTATGAAATCAGATATGATTATCAATAACAATCTCCTATATTGAAAAAGTTTCTAAAAAACTAAAATATATATCTGAGACATATTATAAAAGACCAATAAACTTATCTAAACAAGAAAAATTTATTTTATCTTAAAAATAACTTAAGATAGATTTTATATTATAAACATCAGAATCACTTATAATAAACAATATGAAATTTAACATCAAATATGACCATACTGTGAATATACTAAAAATATACTAGTATAAAGTTGAATTAGTAATGATAATAAATTCAAATACTTATATATATGAATAATAATTTTATTAATTTTAATACATTAATATTACTTTTGTAATATAACGCAATCAAATTAATATTTTCATTCAATGTTTCTAATTTACCAATTTAAATATATTTTCTCAAAGATATTCTTTTTCGGAAAGGAAAGTAAAATTTAATTTAAATTTGACCTCCCAAAGCCGAATTCCTGGAAAGTCAAAATTTACTTCAACCTCCTGAGCTTCGTTCATGAAAAATCAGATTCCGAACAATGTTTGAGTGGAAGGACAAGGACACAACAGCATTTGACTTTTTAAAACACAATTTTTGTTTTCAAAAAAGGTTGGTCCACCTTCGCTATATACACTCGGAATGGTTTGTTTATTGTAATTTATTTTCAATTATTTTTTCAGAAAAAATCTATTTTCTCAAATAAAATAGTTGTAAAATTTTTAGTTTCTTTTTTATTTTTACTTTCATAATAAATGAGTAAATTAATAAAATTTAAGTGAAACGTAAATATATAATTGAGAAAAAACGATTAATATAATATATGATTTTGAAACTGATAGATACACAAGAGTTTTTTTTTGTTGAAAATTATCACTTAAAATAATGGAAGGAAGGAGTATAGTATTCCATATTATCATTATATTATATTGCTCATAAAAAAAAACTTTTCAACAATTATATTTTTACGTGAACTAAGATGCACCCAACTCCATCACATCATATCATGTACCATAATTACACAATGTCATTTCTTTGTCTCAAAACCTTTCCAAATTATCTAAATACCCTTGTTATATATTTTTCATTCATTCTATACTTTTTAATATTCCCTATAATCCCAATATAAAACCCTAGGATACCACTTTTTCACTACATTTGTAAGATTGGTGTCCTTTTTAAAAGTCTAGCTAAATTTTTCTGAGTTCTTAATTTTTATTTTATAAAAGTGCTTAAAAAGTAGTTATTTATTTGATATTTTATTTTCTAAAAAAAATCACAAAAAAATGTCAGCACACTATCAAAAAAATACTAATGCAATTAATTTCACCAAGTAAATATAAAAGTATGTGTTAATAGTTGAGATTTGGATAAAAAAATTTCTTACATTTAGATTATAGTGGAACTTCACTCATTGATGAATACAACTACTTAGTATTAAAAAATGTGTTTTTACTCTTATCTTTTGGTAATCTTTCGTATATTTATTTGATTGAACAAACCCTTGAATTGCATTTTATCATTTATAAAAATTGTTTAAACTTATATTATTAATCAACTTTTTTTTATCATTTACTGATAAGTCTTTGTCCCTTTAAAAGTTTAAAAACCATTGCTCTGTCCTTATATTTGTCACCCTATTTATGACATTTTTGTTTGCTATATATTTTAAATTAATTTTGGGAGTGATAATAAATTACCTACATATATATTTATGAAATTAGACCTTAGTGCTATAATTAATACTATGTCAAATTTTTAAATGTATGTATGAGTGGAATTTAGGTTAAAATCTTCCAATAAACTATAGGATCAAGTCTTGTCTGAGAGACAAAAAAAAAATTAAAGAGGCTTTCGCTAAATAATTAATTTTTAACTAAATTAGTAAAAATAAAGTTATATCAAAAGTTTTAAAAATTTAATAACTTGTTTATGAATAATTTTATTTACAAGTTTTAAAAAAGATTAAAAATTAAGACGTGTGATTGGAAAAAAGGTTTATAGTTGTAGTTTTAAAAACTAGTTTTTCCTCTAATTTTAAATTAACAATAAACTAAGTTTCTTTATTTTATTTAGTTAGAAGTTATATTTATATGGTGACGACGGAGCAATAGCAATAACATCACAACAATAATAACTACTATAACACTCTGGACGAGGATATTACTTGGTAGGATCCGTAATAATGCAGAAGAGTGTTTCTTCAATGAAAATAAGTTGCAAAATCAGTAAAATTTGAAGATAGTCAATAAACATAAAAAATCGAAAAATTAGATCCATTTAGATAGAAAAAATCCAATAACATCAGCAAATTGATTTATAAATTTAATATATGAGCATACTGATAAAACAAAGATATGATGTCAAAGAGAAAAACATTACCAATAATATCAATGTGTTCTTCATACTCATAATCCATAATCTTAACCAAATTAACTACACACATTTCCTTCAACCAAGCCATTCTAGAAAAACCAGCTTGTTTTCAAATAAATTACTTTACAAGCAGCATAAAAAACACAAACCCAATCAAAAATAGGTTACCATCGAATAAATTAAATCACACCTAAACTAAGAAAAGTTAGGATTATAGGCAAGTCAGGCATATGAATGGATTGCCTCAAAGTTTTGAATTCAGGAAGGAATTTTCCTTTCATACATCTAATTGAATCATCATCCTTGCCTTTTGCTTCCTTTAAAATACGATAAATGTATAAATAAACCGAACACACTAACAAAAACCAGTTGTTCAAATGTTCTCCACCAGAGACAGAGGCACTGATACAAGACCCAACCCAAAGGAGATGAAGTCGCATTAGTTGATAGAAATCAACAAAAAATGGAACTCAAACTCCAGTGGAATACAAAGGGTTCAATGAATCTTGATAGTAAGAAAAAGGTGGAAAAAAGAGGACTCAAAGGGAAACCCTAAAGAGAAACCTCAAAAGTGTGTTGATATGGCGCTGCTATGACTCGACACGCTTCCATGGAGAAATTGGGAAGGCGATCTTAAGGGCAGCGCTTATAGACAACAGATTCACCAAACAATTACATTATTACAAAGCAAAAACAAACAGAAATGTTATCCGAAACGAGAGAAAGAAGGAAAAACCCTAGTGACCGTGGAAACGAAACTAGGGTATATATAGTCTCATGGATATTGTGAAAGACCAGATTACCCTTATTGGGCTTTCTATCATGGTTCGGCTACGGAAAAGACTTCCTGCACCCCATCACTTGTAAATCGTGCGTGCGGTCATTCTAAAACACCAGATTACCCTTATTGGGCTTTCTTTCGGTGGCAGTCATGATGTCCGTCAAATTCCGCCTACTGATTGTTGAAAAAAATAACGTTTGGGCCAAAAATTGTCTATGGGCTGATTCGAGTTAATCCCTCGACCACAGTCCTAAAGTCCCTAATGACAAATGCTTTAAAAAAATGAGAAATATTACCATATTCCTTTAAGTTTTTAAGAGTTTTCATACGATTAATTTTACTGCACTGGTAATTTTGAAGTTTCTGGTATTTTATTTTTAAAACATGAATTTAAGTTTCAATTTGAAAATATAATTTTTTTAATTAATTATAGACTAATTTAAAGTAAGAAAGTTCTTTTGAATAAGGTGGCGAAATCATCCATAACTTAAAAATGATTGGTAAAAAGCTAAAAAACTGTTAAATTTGTAAGGATGGTCTAGAAATGCTAAAAATGGCTATAGAAGAGTTGGAAATGAAATTACGATGAAATGCAAGGTAAATTATGTCGTAATTAAAATTTGAGGTACTGATTTGATTCAATAACTAAAATTTATCTTGTGTAGTAAAATCCATTGACCAAAAGAGGCATATCCGGTTGATTGAGTCTATCATCGATCATAACTTGTTGCGCAAGAAGAAAGTACTTGTAAGTCCATTTGAGAGGGACTCCCTCACACCTTCCAAGAAAATGCATTTACGCTTTCGGTAAAGAAATTAAAACTAAAAATATTAAAATTAAAATTTACTTACTTTATAAAGGTAGGAAAGTTAAGAATAAATTTATAATATTGTTGCCGCCGTAGTTGATCCAATTAATTTTTTTGTTTCTGTAAATGGTGATCTTTGAATTATTACCTGATTGTGAAAAACGTGCTACTTCTATTCCGCCATGTTTACTCGTTTTATTGCACTTTAACCACAATTTAAAACTTTAATATGTCTAATAATACTGATTTCGTTTTTTTTTTCTACAAGTGATGTCTTCATCGTGCACCTTCTAAAGCTTCTTTCAGACTACCGCTGAACTTGTAGAGTGGCCTGTGTGCCTACACCGCGTTGAATATAAGTAACAGCAAGACTAACATTTTTCTTACATTAAAATATCAATTCATTACTATACTTTACAATAACTCATTTTTTCCCCTCTTAAATGCATTCTCATTATATCTTTGTTATTAATGGGATGCGTGAGATATCCACAAAGACATTTAATAGGGATCTTGACTTTTAAATTTATGTATTTTATATATTTCATGACATACTTTACGTGTGGTTACGTATTGTATTTTAAAAAAGTGCCGAGAAGCTCCTTCATTCTTATTCATGAAAATTGAGAGACTTTTATTTTTATTATTTTTTATTATTAATTCACTTTTTTTTCTAAGAAGCTAAACATTGGATTTATCAGATGTTGTTGTAATCTATTTTAAGACATTCATTTGTAGCAAGAGACAGTGAAACGATATTTTATTTTATTATATATTATTAATAAGTTTACGTAGCGATGACCATTTTTCAAAAAGTTAGAGAATTTGATCATCATATGACTATATCGTGTTTTTATACAATTCTAACTTTTTGAAGGTTTTCTAATATAATATATTGATTGAATTTTCTTAATTAACTAACTATTAAAAATCTTATCTTAATGGTAATAACAATTGGAAAATGTCTTTTTTCTTTAAATGACTATACAACATTGATTGATTATACCACATGTAACTATTTCTTACTTGTTGAAGTCAAGGCTCCTCTTTCATCAAATTAACCAACAATTATATTAATGATTCTTGAACGAAGTGTTTCTCACCTTTTTCTTTTCTCTGTGTGCTTCCTAAAAATTTTTAGAAGAGAAACAAAATACAAAAATAAAATAAATTTAAAAAAATAATTCATGCACAAATTATTTTTAAAAATATATGTACTTTTTTAAAGTTAATTTTTATCTTATAGAAATAATTTCAATTTTTTCCTTTTTAAAAGATCTTTAAGGAGAAGGTCCTAAAAGAAATACATTTAGAATGCATATATACATAGAACTTCACTTTTGAAATTCCTATGCTTTTATATTCAAAATCGTTGACATGTAAGGTGAATCTAGCTACTGTAAATTCCTGTTGAAAACATACGTATATTTGTCTTGTTTCGCACTAAAAGTTCAGTCACAGAAAAATGCACGGCTTCCCCATTCAAAACTAAAGGAACAAGTTTGTATCAACTATTTAAGGACAACACAACACAAGAGTTTCCAAGTCAACTTTTCAACCTAAGTCATTAATAATTTCGTGCACAAAATGCCGTTGTCCACCACAATGACCAAACCCGTTATCAAGTTTTCTATTACACTTTTCATCCGTTTTCCATCTCGTGGAAGAAAATATATATATACGGGGAGATTTCCAATGCAACAGTTTTAAGACTCGGGTTAGTTCAAGACAACAAATTAAAAGACACTTTGCTTAGAAGATATTAATGTGATGTAAAAGTAAAATTTTAAATAAGATAATAGGTTATAGTTTAAAAAAATTATAAAGCTAAAATTTAAATAAAAGTGATTAAGTGTGAGTTTACAATATTTTTAAATTAAAATAAAAATAGTCTTAAAATGTTATAATCAAATAAAATATATATGAAATAATAAGAAACTCTATATTGTAATAAAGTGTTAAAAATGATATAGTCAAATAAAATAGATATGAATTCAAACAAAGACTGTAATATAACATTGGAAATAAGCATGCTCATTTAATTTAATTCAAGTATCGTATCTTTTAAATCAATTACGACTTTCAAGTATCGTATCTTTTAATTCAAACAAAGATCTTTTTAGGCGTACACACTGCAGAGGAAGAAAGTGCGAAGTAAAACAAAAAAATATGCAGATATTATTATAATAGAAAAATGAGAATCATAAATATAAATTGTTAAGTTTAATTGAATTAGATAACAATAATAATAATAATACACATTTAGTTGTTTAATAACTTTTAACTTTAACAATCTATCTACGCTTGCATGATTTACTGAAGGTTTCATACTTTTAAAATGGAAGTTATTATTACTTTATACAGTTCTATATACACAAAATATAACGTGTTAAATGAGGACAATTTTTATTGTAAAAGGTGAAAAATTAATAGTAAAAGTAGTGATGTAATTACTAAATGTAATAATTTATATATAAATTAAAAGTAGTGATGCAATTACTAAATATAACCGTTTATATATGATTTTGTGATCCAAATTTTAATATTTTGTAAATCTAAATTTTATATGTACTTATAAATTTATATATATATTTTTTAAATTCATGTTATACATCAGTATGAACTTTGACATCTCAGTTCCATTAATATTTCAGATATCAACAATCATATGTGATGACATAAAATATATTACTAAAAGAAAAAAATATATAAAACTTTGTGGATTAGGCAAAACTCATGATAAGAAAAGATGATAAACACTCTCTAACCAAGCTGAACAAAACAAAATAGAGATAGTTGATACCTATTATGAAAAAAAATATAATTTAATAACAACAGTCAAATCATCAGACCATTTAAGATCTAACTTATTTTCGAGACTAGCGAAGCCAGCTTATTAATTAGCATAATGGTTTCTCTCACATATGAAAAATTTTGAACTCAATTTCTTTACATATCTTTATCTACTTTCTCCATCTCCCTCTCAAAAGACTAACGAATGAGATTAAATAAACTAAATGTTTGACAAAGAAGGGAATAGTCGCACTTAAGCTAAATATGTCTCAAGCCTTACTCCAAACAAGCTCAATAGCCAAAATGGCTCCCATAACGTCAGTATATAAAGACTTTTGTACTACAAGGAAAGAGGAGAAATTAATTATATATTTACTACTTCTACCACTAAAACATGCACATCTTGAAAAATCCAACACCTTCTAACAATACCATCAACAACATCATCAATGTTAACCTTCAGCCAATTGACATGAGAAAAATTTTAAATAATCTGAATAAGAGAAATCTCTCCCCAACAACATATGGTGATATCAAAATATAAATCTATAATTACTATGAGATAAATTTTATTGTTATATTATTATTATTATTATTATGGTAGTGATTTTTATGATCAACAATAATAATAAAAATAATATTAGTAATATTAATATAATAAATAATAATATTAACAGTAATATTATTAATATTGATATAATAAATAAAAGGATTGTTGCAGACATTTTATCATATAAGTGTAATTATATTTGAAAATTTTGTTTTAGTAGCATTAACAGAAAACCATAGTTTGACCTTCCTCGCCTCATCTTTCATTTAAGAGATTTTTTTTTTATCAATCTTAATTTAAAGTATTTTCGTCACAAACTCAATTAGAAGGTTTTTTAGACATCATTAATTAAGATACCTTTTGGTTGAGGAATCATCACAAATATCTCTCATTTTGACCAAAAATCGTTAGATTTATCAAGACATTTTTTTTTAAATTTAACCTTAGTTGTTATATTTTTGAGTGACTTTTATTGAACTTCACTTAAATTAGGATTAATTTTCAGCATGACTTCTGTTGGGGTATGTTATTTTTTCATTATTAACGTATATTTTGGTGGGGATATCTTAAACTCAATTTTTTCTTGAAAACCATTAATTTAATATTGATTAGCTAGTTTTTTTTTTCAATATCAACAAAAAAGACAGATTGACAAGGATATCTTTAACCCTGACTCACATCTTTGTTTCAATCTTTAAAAAATATATTTGACTCATTTGGTTTATAGAATTATTCAATCATTTTAATTAACTTTGATTAGGACATGTATGACTTACGAAGTCTCACTATTTAATTGAGCCTCATTAATCCATCTTTTGATAAAAAAAAATTAACTTGAACTTAAATATTTGATCAAAACGATAAATTATACTTGGTGATGGAAAGATTTAATTCAGAAATCAAATACTTATTATTTGTTAAGATTTCTCTCATGTTAAAAGGTTTTCTATGCATCAACCTAAAAAGGAATATATATATAATAACTCCTCCCCACATGTTTTTGCTAGCATTTATAGCGTTTATATTTACTACCGTTTATTTCATCTCGTCATCATTCGTTCTTCTATGCTGTGATATTAACAAAAGTCATAGATATCCAATAGCTAAATTATGTTAATCTCTTTTGTATTTTAATTAACTTTTATTTTCACAAAGCTACACTAAAAACTAATTAACACAAAATATCATTGAAGTATATATAGGATAAAGGTAGAAGGGATATCCACCTAATAGAGCAATTTGTAATAAGGTAGTTTAAGTGATGTCCCATATAGCATCATCCACTTTTCTAATACAACTAAAAACAGATTTTGAATAAACTAATTAAATCATTTTCAGAAGCATAATTCATCACAGCATAAATGAAAATAGAATTTGAATAAAGTAATTAAATCATTTTCAGAAGCATAATTGACGACGCAATTACCGCCCCCAACCGCACGTACTTGGGAGATGAATGATGACGCGATGAAATAAATTATGGCCATGCCCGAGTAATAAATATAGTTCTGTTATTAAACAGAGTAAATTATATTTTACTTTTACAATGTTTTCACATTATATTTAATTTAAAAACATTACATTGATATTTATATTTACATTATAATATAATCCTCAAGTCTTTCAAAACCATTACATTTACATTCCTACAAGGGAGGTTAACGATAAAAAAATATTAGGGATGCAGGTGGAGTAAGAGAAAATTTCAGGAATATAATTTACCCTAGTAGATATTTCTTCTGTGTACTTCTTTTAGTAGATATAGATTTGAATTAAAGAGTTTTTATTTAATATGTTGTGCCATCAGTTGTACTCTTTATTTTTTCCAATCTTTAAGATTTTTTACGAAGAAATTAAGAAATACTAAACGACCCGTAATGCATTAAGTTTATATTTATGGCAACATGAGACTGTAAATTGAAACATAACAAAAAGAATTTGTGATAAAAATATGAAATAATACTAAGTTAAATATATAATAAACTATATATGTTTCAAGTATCTTAAATTTTTGGAAAAACAACAATATTTAAAGTTACATTAGATATTCATCTCGTCTAATATATTATTAGTATTTTAAAACTAAAGTAATCCATAAAATAGTAAGATACAATTATTCATGTGAAAAAAAAAATTAAATTTTTAAAGAGGGGCATCAGTTAGGATAACTCCTATAATATAAAACAATAAAAAAATAATTTATAAAAATGAGACGAATATTAAATGCCACTTTTTTACTTTTAATATTTTGTTACTGACTTTGTTTATTC
>Ga0123340_1008029_pt1 | contig 10041 bp, 5 predicted proteins | sample SirMexnodulemix_FD_89961 | JGI IMG/M metagenome (GOLD analysis project Ga0123340, IMG submission 89961) | Root nodule microbial communities of legume samples collected from Mexico - Siratro Mexico nodule mix | ecosystem: Host-associated > Plants > Roots > Nodule | place: Mexico: Nepantla...
GTATTGATATATAATTAAGATATTTTTAATTTTTAATTTTTAATTAAATATTATTTTTAAGTGTAATTTTAAAATTAAACATTTTTTTAATTTTATAATAATATATTAATGTTAAATATTTTTAAGCTTAAAGCGCTTGCTTTAGCTTCTTGGGCCTTGAGTTAGCCCTCACCTCCCAATATATCTAATCTAATAGTAAATTTAGTCAATAAGTGTTCCTAATTCATTTATAAGCAATAAAATTTAGAAATAAGAGTAAAGATTAAAGGAGATTTAAATATTTTCAGCAAAAAGAAATAATTAAAAAGGAGTTTGACTTTGGAGTTCTTTCAATGATGAAATTGTCATTGATTATTTTAAGATTATCACTCTTTCAATTCTCACACAGGAGGAATAAATTAATCAACAAGTTTAGAGTTCTTTCAATGATGAAATTGTCATTGATTATTTTAAGATTATCACTCTTTCAATTCTCACACAGGAGGAATAAATTAATCAACAAGCTTAAATGAAATTCAACATAATAGTAAAACAAGCATGTACTAATATATTTAGTATCTCACTTCGACTCTAAGCGTCTACTCATTAAATTAATGTTTGTCTTGTATCTCTTGAACTAAGATCAAGAGATTGAATTCTCAAAATCTTTCAAAAATAATTCCTTCTACAAAAACTAGATTTCAAAAAGACCAATAATAAAACAATCTATTGTAGAGAATTTAAGAACAAAATTGTATTGAACAAAAACCTCTTATAACATCGCCAAATCAAAAGAGAATGAACCAAAAGAATTTACAATAAAGAAATTAAAAAAACTATGATGCTTTATTTTTTTGAATGTGTTCCAGTGCGAAGCTTCCCTTTATCCCTTGAATATTGTATCTTTTTATAGGTTTCTTTACTCTGAGGATCTCAAAGATATATTTTGTCTTAAATATTATTTACATGTTCACAATCTCCAACTTCTCAGAATTCTCATTTTGTTTCCAATTTTATTTAGATATATTTTATTTGTATTCTTGCAGATGATTTGCTTCCAAATCTTTTTCTGAGTTATTGTAGATTTTATTCGCTAATTCTTTCAATCATATTTCATTTCCCATTTTCATTCAGAGAAGCAACTTGAACTTTTACTAGATCACTGATAGGCACTCCTTCAAACCTATTATCAAACGATCTAGTCTATGTTATTTGTATCAGACTCTTCCTACCCCATCGTCTTCATTTCACTTTATGTTGTTGATGTGCTTTCTTCAGTTGAGTCTTGGTAGATGGTTTGCTGAATTGTCTACTTTATTGTATTGTCAGAACGTCTATTGTGAGAAAGATTAGATTGTCTATTGTGACTAAAAATACAGGATTAGAGATAATAGTTAAGGCCCAAATAAACCCAATTAGATGACTCCTAATTAAAACAATGGATTTATAATTTATTACAATTCAAGAAAGCTATGATTAAAGCTTCTAAGTGTGAGTAAAATTATACTAATCAATTGATACTTATGAATTCAAGAAATTTTATGACCGCTCATTTAGTTTGTATAGTGATACCCAAAGTCTAGTACACTTTTCTACAAGAAAAAATAGTTACAATACAAACAAAAGATAGCAAAATAATTAAATATCACATACTTGAATAGTAATAGAATATCATACTTAATGTATTGTATATGTCCAAGTAATCTAGGTCATATGTGATCTAGATCACCTCGACATGAGGTACTAACATTATTTGTTTTGAAGACTAAGTACACCTATCTTTATGTGAGTAGAACCACATCGAAAATAATGTCAAGTACATAATAGAAACTTAACAAAACGACTAATTAAGAATGATATTATTCTCTAATTAGAAAAATACTAAACCATTCATACAACTAAGTTAATATAAGATTAATCACCCTTTTCATACTAATTCAGGCTCATCCGTGTATGCATGTCCTGAAGGTTGGCATATGACATGTATGTATTTAATAACATTCATCGCTCTCAGCTACCATAGCTGACTTAAGAATTAGAAAACCTTTTATAGGTACAACCTCACCATCCTAGAGTAGAGAAAATAATAAAAAATGTGAAAAAAAAGTGAGACAACTAAACGTCCTAAAAGGAGTGAAAGATAAATCCAAGACAAGGAAAAAGACCTTATTAAACCATATAAGAACAATTAACAAGAACTCTATAATATTAGATTAATAAGCAATCACCAAAAATTAATAAATGCATAACCAATTGAGACAGAAAACATACATTATTTTTAACTATTAAGAAGGAGATAACAAAAATCATGTCAACGTCCAACTTATGTTAGTTTTCTATTAGTATTTGTTACCGTGTTTTCTAATAATGTTTTAGTTTCCTATGTATGTATGGAACTATGGTCACCTTTGGTGTGCTAGTAATTCTGTATGCGTAAATAATATTTTGCAACATCTATTCTCCTTCCTTTTCTTCTTTTCTTGCATCTCGATTAAAAACCAAGCTTCTTTATAATGCGTATCCAATATAACATGTTAATACGTTGAATATTTCTAACATTAATAGTATAGCGAATACTATTTAATGAATCAATTTTTAACATTATTAATGGCTGATGTGTGGTGAAGATGTACATAACATGATGTCTTACACAATATAATGATGGCATAATAATTGCGTGCTAATGGAATTGCGCCTAGAGAATTGTAAGGTGTTTTGTTGTGTGAAATAGCATACTGCATTAGTATTAGATAGAACTAATAAATGAACCTTTCTCATGCTTTTAATCTCCTCTCTCCTTCCTCTCTTTAAACATTCTCCTGTGTGAAAGTAAAATATAAAAAGAAGTAACCTTGAGTGGAATGACATTGTTTCCATATACAAGATGCAACTCAACAGCTTTGAACAAGTTTACCGAAGAGGATTCTTTATTCTAATCCCGAGAGAACAAAAAAATAAAAAATAAAATCATGAGTTCAAAACAGGGTAAATGATGAAAAAGCGTAAAAAGCCAAAACAAAGAACTCGAATTGATAAATCCACACAAACCGAGATAGAACGGAATGTAGGAAGAGAGTTTATTAAGATTGCAGAAAAGAGCATTTGCACAAGGGCAAAGTCAATATTTGCAGATATTATTGCGTATAGAAAAGTGATGTATCTGTTAGTATTTGTGAGTTAATTAAAAGCGAAGAGAGCACAAGAAGAAGTTCAATCGGAGAGAAGAGCGCAGGTGAAGCCATCGGAGACAAGTTGATTAATCGCATCCTTAAACTTGATATAGTCCTGAAGCGTATTGTAAATCTGGCGAGAAATTCGGGCATAGGCAGTAACAGAGGCTTCTTCTCCTCCAGCAAAATAAATGGGAACTTCAACCCCAAACTCATCTCTCAAAAGGGTCCTAAGTTTGAGAGCATGAGAGTCACTCATAATCCCCAAACATGGAGGCAAACCCACCATCACCATGCTACCACTCATGTCAGGAGGACTCCCAAGATGGGTTCCCCAAGCCTCCACCAACATCTCCCCCATCTCAACCACCACATCATGGTTCCGTTTTCTGATCCCTTCGATTCCACCCTCGAACCTCTTCACGAAATCCATAACCGCAGGAACCACCAACTGAGCGCTGTAGTCGCGGTTCCCGGTCCAAGAACTCTCCACCGCTAACCCATTCCCGTACTCGTGAGACACCACGGGATGGTGCAGGTCACGTGACTTGGGCGACGCACGTGCGTAGAGGAAGGCCACGGAAGGAGGGCAGAAGAACCACTTGTGCAAATTGCTGGTGTAGAAATCGGCGCCAATCTCTTGCATGTCCACGCGCGTGCACCCAATCCCGTGCGCCGCGTCTACGTAAACCTGCTCCACGCCCTCCTCCCTGCAGATCGTAACTAACTCCTTAACGGGAATGACCACGCTCGGCATGGAAGTCACGTGGTCGATAACGGCCAAGCGGATTCTGTTACCTCGGGACTTTCCTTTCTCAACGGCCTTGCGAAACTCGCGGATGATTTCCTCGTTGGAGGTTACCGGGAAGCGGAGGGGGACCTCCACAACGGAGCCGCCGGCGCGCCCCACGTAGGCCTCGATGGCTTTCTTGACGGCGCCGTAGGCGTAGTGCAGCATGAGGACGACGTCGCCCTTCTGGAAGGTTCCGTCGTGGAAGGCCCAGGCGGCCTGCTGGAGGACGATGGCGGTGGCGGTGGAGGCGTTGTCGACGAGGGAGATCTCGTCCACGTGGTGGGCGTTGACCAGGTCCTTGATGATGGTTCGGGAGCGGAGAAGGCCGGTCTTGAGGTGGTTGAAGTAGAATTGGTCCGGCTGGCGGAGGTTCTTGAGCTGCCAGTCGCGCTGCACGGCGATGACGGAGGCCGGGCAGCAGCCGAAGGCGCCGTTGTTGAGGCGCGCCACGGCGGGGTCGTGGTGGGAGAATTCAGACTGGATCTCGGCGTGGGTGATGAAATTAGTGGGTTTTAGCTTCTTGTGGGGATGGGAAAGGGCGTCGCCGTTTTGGTGTTCGGTGGAAGCCATAGCAGATTTTGAGAGGAGGGTGGAGTGAATGAAGGAGGGGAAAGAGAATGAAGACAAAGTGTGGTGATATTATCTTTTATTCGCATTGGAGTCTACTCAGTAATCCACATAGTGACATGGGAAATTTGGAATATAAAATCAGGGAAGAACAAAACCAGCCAACCAGCATAAAGGTGTCTTTTTTTATGGATGCTGCTGTTTTCTTATTCATATAATGCAATGTAATGCTGTGGGAGGTGCTGGTATCATAGCAATCAATTTGCCATCTTTTCCTTTCCTTTTTATGCTTGGAATTTGGTTTTCTATTGCACACCCCACTAGCACACAACTATAGGATTTTACCAGTGAGTGATCCTGTTCTGCTTCCTTATAATTCATTACTTTAAATGCTTTCTCAGGGTCAAGGATTATTCACTTATCATTTTCAGAAGCCAATCTCAAAGTAGCAATCCAACAAGGAATTCGACAATGTCATTGAAACCAAGGTTAGTTACATTCAATGTGTTCCAAAACAGACTTTTTCTTAAAAGTTTTACATAATAAACGGGTATTTTTACTACTCTGTTTCCTGCTTCTGATCCAAACACAGAATCAATGTTTGTTGTCATTTACCAAGCATAAAAGGATAAAATCATGAAATTCCTTTGAGTAAAAGTTTTGTTGACTTCTTTACAATCTAATTATTTGTCTGGAGCATGTAAATAATACTCATTCTTGTATACATCTCAATCTTGGGACAGCTTCAAAGCTCTTCATATTATAACCCTCCACTTGTTATTGAAAATTATAATCAAAAGCCTTTGAAGATAACATAAACAATAGGAATTATATTTATATTATTACTGTCAACGACTTTTTTATTTTGGATATTACAATGTTTAAAAATTTGCACATCATCAGTTAATATTATATAAACACATAAATTTCAAATTGTGAAATAGTTTATTTTTAATTAACTTTTACAAATAATTGTATCGAATTGTTTGAAGAAATTTAACATGAGTAGAAAATAATTCTAATTGAAAAATTATGTATTATAAAATAAGAAAAATATATATTACAAGTTTCTAAGAATGAAGAGCCAAAGTTGAACAATTGTATACTTTTATTGGGACATATGGAAACCAACGACACCATATTATTTAAGACTTTATATGATGATTTATATGCTTGTCGATTCCATTTCCACTTAGTGATATTCATTTATAGAGTAATATAAGAAAATACATTTCGATGCAGGCTTATTTTTCTTTTCAAAAAATAAGTTTTTTTAATATGTTTTGCCATTTAGCTTTGTTGTTATAAATTACCTGATGCTAAAACTTCCATATGTAAGTTGAAGTATTCGAACTAAGTGCTGTCTTTTCTGTCTTTCAGTGGACCTTTGTCCTTTCTTCTTGGTGTGGTAACGTCAATAGAATGCATAATTCAAGGGGCTCATCATATTGTTGATGGCAAAATTGTTTTAGTCGTATTAAAAATATATTTCATCTTCGATACAATTACAATTAAAGATCAATATTTAAAGATAAACAAAAAAAAACATATAAAATTCAAGCAGAGACTAAAAGTTGCTAGTAATAAATAGTTATTATATTTTGTTTGTGATTAGGAGTGTTGTTTATAAATTCTAATTTATACAATGTAATAAATATTAGAATTTAGTAATGATACTTGTAAAATGTTTTCAAATATCTGACTGAGAAGGATTCACAAGGATGATGTAAGATTTTAATAATATATTTAGACCCGGATTAATTAGTTATTAATTCTATTTCTGTTTATATATTTATATCTAAAGATATATTATAATCTCTTTAAATTGACTATTATATGTATCTAAATAATTAATTTATTATTTTTTTAAATATATTATGAACTATCTTATTATTTGAAGACTAAAGACTTTAATATTAATATCAAAGAGGGTAATATCTATCTCAAGTTTAGACTTGTTTTATTTTATATTTATTATCATTTTAATCTTTTATTGATTTGAGCGTAAAAGAATTTCATGTTTTTATTTAGTATTCAAACTATTTCATGCAAATTTATCTCTTCGAAGTCTTAAAATGTTTATGAGGATCCATTAAAAGCACAGGACCTATAGTGAGATACTGTTTTAGGCATTGCAAGCAACGACCCCTCTCAAAGAATGCACAAGCTAGCCTCTTTTAGCCATTACATGTGTAATAATTACATTAAAACTTGTATCCTCATTGAAATCGGGTATGAATCGGATTTCTTTCACGATAAAAAAATTATTGGATCTCCTTCATTGTATGTCAACAAGCAGTCCATAGAATTTTAAATTGAAATGTGCATAGACAGTCTAAATGAGATTCAATCTCAAGTTTAAATTAATATTTTTCACTGAGTCCCAATTATTGATACTCATTTTATAGTTATAAATGTCACAGTATATAAACATTTGAAATACGAGTAAACTTAAGAGAGGAGAACTTTCGCCTTTTGGAATAACAGATAAAATATAACAATTCTTCACATGTTATAAAAGGCGAAAGAAGCAAAGAAGAGTAAACCTTTTTTTTTATCTTGTATAATATATAATATCTCATACTTGGTATAGCAAATTATATAAAATAATTTTAAATTAAAAAAACTTAAAACATTGTATAGTTGGTGTAACTAAGTAATGTGAATAATCAATCATAATATATCTTACTATCATATTCTTTTGAGCATGTCATATTTTTAAGATAGATAAGATGATACTCGTTTTTAGCAATTTCAAAAATTCTTTTCTGATAATCATTCCGAATCTACCTCTTAGCAACTTCAAATTACCTTAAACCAAAGAAAATTAGAGGTTTAAGAACATAATTATTGAATCGAGATTTGAATCATTAATATTTTTTAATTTTTTTAATAATCAACCGAATCTTATTATAAATAATAATATATATGATGAATAAAATATGATATTTTTAAATAAAAAATAAGTGATATGTAAAATTTAAATATAATGATGAAAAGAGATATGTTTTTTTTAGAACTGTACTTAATAATATAAAAACTTAAATCGTATCTATGTCTTTTTTTTCAGTATTGCACCTATTTTCTTTTCGGAATTGTACCTAATAAAGATAGAAACTACTACGCCTATCTTCTATTCAGAATTGTATCTAATAACTATAAAAAGTTAAGCTGCACTTACATCGTCTTTTTCAGAACTGCACCTACTTAAGTCACACCTACCTACTTACTTTTTAGAACTTACATTGCTACAATTACTTTTAAGTATATGTAAGAAACATATACTTTTCAACATCAACAAATTCTTAAGATATTTCTAACTTATATTTTGAACGGAAGCAATTATTTAAATGAAAACAAACAAAGATTTTGAACGAAAGCTTTTGTTGATTCAAAGTGTTTCTCTCCACTTTCTTATTTTTTTCATCTTGTTGATTTAAAGTGTTTCTCTCCATTTTCTTATTCTTTTCATCTTGTTTGAGACAAAAAAATGCTAGTTTTTTTAGGACTTTTCGTTTCTTCATATATGACGCTTCGTTCACCATCACCATGATTCACATGTAACAAATATTATCGTAAATCAAATGATTCAAATTCGATTTATATGATTCATGTCTGTCACAATTCAAGGTATAAAACAATACAACTACCGATATGTATCGTGAAAGGTGGTTTTTGAAACAAATCGTGATATATATTGTAAGATTCTTATGATTCTAACTACCATGTTTAAGACAAATAACTGAGTTTAAAACAAAAGTTGTATCACCTTTTCCACTGGGTATCACTCACTATCGTCAATCAAGCTTCATGTTCTTTAATTGAACTCATATTTGAGATTAAAAACCCAATGCACCATAATTTGAGGTTAAGACACACCACAAATGTTGATGTTAAGGCAAGTGGCAATGGATTGTTGAGCTTAGGGCGAGGAAGGACTTGGTAGGGGATGAAGGAAAGTGAGGTCAAGGGCACAACAATGACTTCCTTTTCGGGTGCTTACAGTTACAATGGAAGTTTTACCCTAAACTTAATGTTTCGAAAATTTATTTTTTCAATAGTTCATTTATTGGAATATGTATGTAAAATTCATATTAAATGCATGACTTTATTTACCTACTTATTCAATTATCATTACATATTGATAATATCCTTAGAAAAATTTCAGCCCAACACTTCAAAATTACATATATGGACTATATTTACTAACAGTTGACACAAAAACTACTCCATTGACTATTAACAGAAAAATTCTATGCAACTTGATTTTACATATGGACAATAATATGCACATTATATTCGTATGTAACTCCTAATTTATCTATTGATCCAAATCTATAGGTAATTATCAGCATGTGTGCTTAACAGAGGAACTTCCAACACAAGCTCTACATAACAACAGGAAATGGGCTCGTCAAGGGATCAAATACCGGAGAAAAGCCTATTCCAAAAGACAATAATGAAGAATATTGTTGTTATTATGAAATATATGGAAATATTAAAGAAACGTGCTTCAAACTCTATAGGAAAGACAAATTTCTGGAACGCATAGGAAACAACAAAGGAGCTTTACAAAAATGGACAGACAATACTATCTCGAAACACTAAGAAACAAACCAACCCAATGCTCATCCTTAACCAAATCTTGCTATGAAAGCCTATAAGGAGGAACTTGATTATCTAAGAACAATGATTGAATCAATGAGTATCTTTTGAATTGTGTACCTTTTTCGTGAGAGGCAAGAGCTCATTCAATATAGTTAGACATATTATGGTAATTAGAGAGAATAGCACGATGCAAATCACAATTTATTTTAAAAACTTCTTTTCACAATGCATATCGATAGATGAATCATTTTATAATCTGAATAATGACATGAATTGAATTTGAATAGTATGATTCGTAACTACGTTTTATTGCATACAATTCATAACGACACATACATCTCACGGAGCATCACATACAAAAAATAAAAAATCCTAAAAAATAAAAAAATTAAATGAACAAGAAGAAGTTCATTCCGGAAGAAAAAAATTAAAATCAGTAGAAAAAGAAAACAAAAGAAGTTTACTGGAACACGTACCATAGAACTATTGGAGATGTACCGTGGAACAATTGGAGGGGATGAGCATCTTGGTGAAAAACAAGTTTGCAAAGTTAAATCATATACTTTTGAGATGAATACCAAGTTTCACGTTTTCTTACTTTTTGTGGTATGTATATATTTTAATATTCCGTATTTTTTTACTTTTTACTTTTAATATTATTATAATATAAAATATTTATGTTTCACTTTTAAAATAAGTGTATGTAAATGCAATACTATCATACCATGTACGTTTTGAAACATGTACGTTTTGAAATAAGTAGGTGTAGCGTTATCATTGTTTTTTGTGACAGTAATCTTTTCAATTTTTTATTATTATTATATTTTACTTTTATATACAACATTAATTATTTGTTTGTGATTTTTTTTAAAAAAATTGAATTTTAAAAAATACTCTTGTATTTGTTTATTTTATTATTTTTTA
>Ga0123340_1008031_pt1 | contig 10040 bp, 6 predicted proteins | sample SirMexnodulemix_FD_89961 | JGI IMG/M metagenome (GOLD analysis project Ga0123340, IMG submission 89961) | Root nodule microbial communities of legume samples collected from Mexico - Siratro Mexico nodule mix | ecosystem: Host-associated > Plants > Roots > Nodule | place: Mexico: Nepantla...
AAAAAAAAAAATTAAAGTATAAATTTATTTATTTTAATAAAATTTTTTTAAAAAAAATTGTTTACCAAAAACCACGGAAAAAAAAAAAAAAAAAAAAAAAAAAGAGAGTATTAAATAGAATATGATTGATTGAAATAAAGGTTGGTAAACAATGGAAAGTAGGATTATTGGGCCCATTACATGTTTGGCCCGCTATCAAACCAACTTCTTAGGGTTAAAAAGAGCAATTGAATAACACATTTTCAATTCTCATTGTTAATTTTAAAACCTCTTCATTCCCCTCATCACAGGAGAAAACAATTATTCTCATCTCAGTGAAAGTATAATATTTAATAAATAACTTCTACTTTATACATTTCAATATTTTATATTTGTTAACTATAAATATTAGTATAGAAATGCTGTTCCCTGTGAATTTAGACTTCATGAAGTAAGGATTCAAATACTAAATACCAATATACAAGAGTTGAGTATACATAAAAAAAAGTTGCAGCCATAAGATAAGAACTTTCAAATGTGGATATCAAATAATAGTAATTTTAAACTCATATAATAATATACAATACAAAATAGTAATTATTATTTTGAAAAGGTCTGGAAAAGTGCAAAGGTTTTGTCTGGATTATCTTTAATAAAAAAGTATGCTTGGAATCAAAGTATCTATTTCTTCCTCCATTGGTGGCTTTTTTCTCCCTCAACACCCATAATGATACTCAGAAAATGCTTAATTGTTTACTCTGAGTTGCAATGGAAAAAAAAAGTGGAAGATCTTCATCTTCTTAACTAGATTTGAGTTAGAGAAATTGTGCATTTTTATTTCTTATCTTTCTTCCTCCACTGTGTTGTATTGGTAGTCACATTCACTTAACTAAATTTGAGTTTGAGAAAGTCCGCATTTTCCATTACTAATATATAAAAAATTAATCTGGGGTAGGACATACCAAGCACCACCACTACAAATTGAAGAAATTTATACATAATTATAAAAAAACTCAACTAAAAATACATTTTTTAAAGAACTGTATACCATTAATCAAATAAAAAAAATAGATTCTTCATTCCTTCATTCCATCTGTTCATAACAGAGAACTCTAAGTTTAGGGATATGTCCAAAAACCAAAGCCCAGAGCAAATTGAATTGGCATGTGAAGGGGAAGCATAGTAGCATGGTGCCAAGCCAATTTTCAAGATTTGCGTAAGATTTTTCCTTTTCACATAAGTAGGACAGTTTGGTGAGCAGACATGACATCAGAGGAAGCCTAAATTTGGTGCATGGCTTAGCTCCCTCTGTTATGTTGGATTGAGGTTGACCCTTCTCTTTCCCCTCTCTCTCTCTCTCTCTCTCAGACTTTACTTTACCTTTCTTCCTTACTCATTACAATTTTCTTTCTACCACTCTCATACATAGCTATTCATTTCACATTTGCTTTCCCTTTACTGTTTCTCTCTCTCCCTCTGCTTTCCTTCATTACAAACCAAGCTTCCTTTCCAGCTTGCTCTGGTCCTGCCCTCAGACACAACACCCACCAACCCTTTTACTGCATTTACTCTTTCTCCTCTCTAAAATTAGTACCAAGAGTCACCCACTCTCTCTCACTCTCTATTTTTCCTATCAAAATAAGATTTTTGTCTGCCATTCACTTCCAGTTTCTCTTCTTAATATCCCACCACTGAGTCTTTTTTCTGTTCAACTATGGCCCCACTTGTTGCCTATTAGTGTGCCACTTCATCTTTTGCTGCATCTGGATTCTGCTGTAGGGTATGTGTGTTGCTCAGCCTCAGGCATTTTTTGCTCATTGAGTCTCTTGTCGGTTCAAAATGAGGTGTGAAACCTGTTGCTTCTTTGGGTAGAGGATTCAGGACTCTAGCTACCTTGGATCACTAAAAGGTAAATGCTTTGTCTTTCTTAACCACTTTTTGGATAATATACATTTCACTTTCTCTTTTGTTTGCTTGGATCATAAGTGATGCTTTCTTGGTTTCCTTTTCTTTTAATTAGAATTTGTGTTGAGAATCATCGTTCAACCGGTTATTTTGTTTTCCAAATGAACTGTGAAATCACTCAGTATGTGTTTCTAATATTGGTTTTGAAACTGCTGAATTATGTATGCTTCTTGTGATAATTTGATTCTGTTTTTCTTTTTTTTGTATGCCGTTGCCAATAAATAAAGCCTGAGATGAGTTTGCGATCGTCAAATTTAGCTTACAGGAAACTTTGTAGTCAGAGATTATCTCAAATCGTGATAAAGATGCTGTTAGTGATTTGTTGAAACTCTGGCTTTTTGTTTATGGCATTGTTTCAAGACCTGAAATGTTGGTTGTAAATTGGACTGTTCAGATGTGTGTTTCAAAGCCTTGAGGAAGGGGAATGGAGTACTTAACTTGAATCCTGTACTTGGGTGGGAATGTCTTAGTTCTACCAGCTGAAGAACTTGTGGGGACGCTACTGATTGACTTGGTGCAACCAGTTATGTCATCCAACAGTTCTTTGAAAGGGGAATTGACAAAGAAGACACCATTTTTGGGGTTGAGACGATGGGTTTTGATTGGGGTAGGTGTTGGTGCATTTATAGTGCTTATTCTTTGTATACTATCGATATGGGTGATGTTTCGGAGAAAGTCTAGGAGATCATTGGACAAGTATTCTATATCCCAAATACCAAATATCTCCAAAGATATCGATGTTGACAAGGTTGGGGTGCTGAGTTCTCATGTCCAACCAGAAAATGTGCTTACGCCTGTTCATAACAAGATGAGTGATGAGAATTCAGATGTATCAGTTCATTTGGGGAACAGAAAATCTGGAGATCCTGATAATATCAGTCAGTGCAGCTCAATTTATCATCATGAGAGAGGATTTAGTTCAATGTCTGCAGAAGAAGGAAGCTCTGGGAATGTTAAGAAACAATCTACATTGTCACATGGAGGGTTGGCCACTGCCTCTCCCTTAGTTGGCTTGCCAGAATTTTCTCATCTTGGGTGGGGCCACTGGTTTACACTTAGAGATCTGGAAATGGCGACCAAAAGATTCTCAAAGGAGAACATTATTGGTGAGGGTGGATATGGAGTTGTTTACAAGGGAAGACTGATTAATGGAATTGAGGTGGCAGTGAAGAAGCTTCTTAATAACTTGTAAGGATATTCATTGATCATTGATGTGATCTTTAATTTTTTTCTGACACTGCATGTACTTGTTGTGTAATTGATTTCTACATTGAATTCGTAGGGGACAAGCTGAGAAAGAATTCAGGGTCGAAGTGGAGGCCATAGGACATGTTAGACATAAGCATCTTGTACGCCTTCTTGGATATTGTGTAGAGGGAGTTCATAGGTAACTTTTTTTTTCTTGGTTTTGTGATACTTATGTTCTCCCTGGTCCAAACTTTGAACAGAAGCTTTTCTCCATGTTAAGTCTCTCTGTGTTATAATGAATGTACTTCCCAATTAATATTCAGGCTGCTTGTGTATGAATATGTCAACAATGGTAACTTAGAACAATGGTTACATGGAGACATGCACCAGCATGGGACACTTACTTGGGAGGCCCGCTTGAAAGTTGTACTTGGCACAGCCAAAGCGTAAGTTTAGTGTGTAATTTTAGAAACCATTTTACAATTTTAAAGTGCTGTGTTCCTTGAATTAATGCTATTACTATTTGTATTTTGATCATGACAAAATATATTTAATGGTCTGTTTTTCTGTTTCTTGATAATATTATGCTATTGACTTTATATTTTCATATAGTTTGCAGCATATTGAAATATCTAAGCCCATTAGGTGTTTAGATTAAACAACCATTAAGAGCTCTCTGATCATGGGACCACTTAGTAAACTCTCTAATCTTTGGCTATATTTGGATATCTATTGATGGTTGGAATGAGATGAAATACCGTTGCATTGTTGGAATATTTTATGAGGAAATGAAATTGAATTAGAAAAACCGGTTCCACACTTTCACGTTGTGGGGAAGTTAAGGAGCAGTTTTGGATGGAATGGATTCCATTCCTTCAATTAGTTCAAACATGTGGATATGTGACAGTGTAGTTTTAATATTTCACTTACTTACAAGTTTATGTTTGTGGAAGTTTCAACAATGGACCTTGTCATGCTGATAAACCCCTGTTATACTGTCACTGGTGGCAGGCTTGCTTATTTACATGAAGCAATAGAACCAAAAGTTATTCATCGGGATATAAAGTCTAGCAACATATTGATTGATGATGAATTCAATGCAAAGGTTTCTGATTTTGGCTTGGCCAAACTTCTGGATTCAGGAGAAAGTCACATAACAACAAGAGTAATGGGAACCTTTGGGTATACAGAAAAATTCATCATCCCTTATTTAATACTTAAAGCATTTATTATACTATTGAAACTCACTTCTGTTGTGGATTACAGTTATGTGGCACCAGAATATGCTAACAGTGGCTTGTTAAACGAGAAGAGTGACATTTACAGCTTTGGTGTCCTCTTGCTAGAAGCAGTTACTGGAAGGGACCCTGTAGACTATGCACGTCCTGCCAATGAGGTGCCTAATCCTTGTGACTTCTGCAGCTTACTAGTTCTAACCATGCTTTCAAATGGAAGTGATCCTTAATGGTGATTAGATATTGTTTGTGCTCATTATGACAGGTTAATCTAGTTGAATGGCTCAAAATGATGGTAGGGACAAGGAGGGCTGAAGAAGTAGTGGACTCAAACCTTGAAGTTAAACCACCTCTGCGTGCTTTGAAGCGCACTCTTTTGGTTGCACTTAGGTGTATTGATCCTGATGCTGACAAGAGGCCCAAAATGAGTCAAGTTGTGAGGATGCTTGAAGCTGATGAATATCCATACCGAGAGGTTCCCTTCGATACTTTGTCATTTCATCTAAGTTCTGTTGTTTAGTTGATGTTGAGTTGAGTCTCACAGTGCTTTTTTCTCACATTTTTGCAACCTTTTGACCTTGTGTGCATCCTTACATTACTTCCTTCATACATGTGTTAATATTTATGATTCTTGTAAATTTAAAATCTTTTTAAAAGGTCTTTATCATCATGTAGTTATGATTATGATCACTCTAGGAAAACATGTAATGTGACATATTTAGATGCACGTTTCATCATCAATAAATGGTGATAAGGACTTTATCAAAAATGGGCATTTTCGCAAGGACTAAATAAAAACACATAAAACCCAAAATTTGTTTGATGTTCTTCAGCATACATACTTCCTCATCAAGTTGTACTTCTCATTAGCTCAAAGTCAAGAAAAGAAAGCATGATTGACATGCCTTAAGTTGGGAATATACCATTCTACATACTTGGCATTCTGATGCATTGTAGTATTAAGAGCCAGGTCCTCTTTTTAGTGCAAGTTTTTTGGTGCTTATATACTTGAATATTGAAGTATATGTATGTTGACAAAACTTCAAAACGTAAGATTGATATAATCACTTTCAGGATAGAAGAAAAAGAAAGAGTGGCACTGTCAGCGTGGAAATTGAAACTGTGAAGGATATTTCGGGTTCATCTGATGCTGATAATATGGGGCATGCTGAAACAACTCAAGGATAGGAATTGAAAGCGCCATCACTTAGCTTGCATGCACAATTCCCGTTGTACACGTTATAGTAACTTATCTATACCACATATCTGCAACTATGTGGCCCTTAGAAAATTTTGATGCATCTGAGAATAGAATCAGATCAGAGAGAGGGTGTTTGGATAATGAAGGTTTTGTTTTTTGTTGGAATTGAATGTTGGCATTGAAGATATGATACACTAGCCTTGCAAAGAGGATTGAATGAATATAGGTGGTGAGTGTTAGTGTTGTACAGATGTATGTGGGGCCTGTCTTCTTACATCATTGTTCATTTACATTTATTTTAATTCCTTTGACATGGTCGCATGCTGGAGAGTGGCTATAGTGTAAAAAAAAAACCGAATATTTGGCCTCATTTTCCTTGTCACTTTGCTTTTAGCTTCAGTAAAACATTAATCAGGTGATAATATGTTTTTCAAGCATCTGAATGAGTTTATTGATATTTTTAGATAAAAATAAGTTTTTGTTCAATTTCACCATTGGACTCAATAAATAACATTCTAACAAAATATTGTATATCTTCATTCTAACAAAATATTCTTGGAGTGGTAAAAAAGCATGATGTTTTGGTAAAAGATGTTATTCAGTATTATGTAGTGATTTTCTTCAAAGTGGTGTAGAACTTTCGTGTAAGAATATTTTTTCTTAAATAAATTGTTCTTAACTTCAGAGAGTTTATTTCTTAAGGAGCCTGCTAAAAAAAAGTAGACTAAATAATAACTATTTTTTATTTTTTTGCGAAATTGTATAAATTTTTTTCTGTTTTTGTGTTCCAAAAATATTATACAAATATCTTATATATTATATTTTGTTTTCAAGTGATGTAAATGATAAAGGAAATATAGGAAATCCATACATTTTCACAACAGTTTAGGGGTGGTTAATATAATTTATTTGAAAAAATTATAGATATGTGTGCTTTATTTTAGTTTTTAATTACTTGAATGGTTGAAGTTTTTAAAACTTATGTGGCCATATGGTAGGGTTCATAGAAGAAGTTAAATGAGTTTTGGAGATGTTCTTATTATGCAGCAGCATTTTGACTTAATTGTGTTATTTTATCTACAATCTGATTCCTTATTCTACGGTCAACAGAAGTGCTTATACGTATAGGGAAAGCAATGCCCTACCTGTGGTTCAAATCCCAACTTGCAGAAAAGATCTGACAATAAAAGGGCACTGAGATTGTTTCATTCTAACAGTCAGTTTTTCATTTGAAGATGCCACCACCGAATGGCACAGTACCCCAATATGAATAAGATATAAAGTGGTTGCTTTCTTCACTTTTGTAATGTTGGCTCATGCACTAAAATTGTGAATGGCTAAGCTACTTATGATTTCCTTTTGATTCTCTTCAACAGAATTTTTGTCCCATTGATGTTGGTGTCACGAGGAATCTTATCTTTCACAAAAAGATTAAATTGTAAAATTTCTACAGTGGATGTTAGTGAAACTAGGAGAAAGAGAAAACCTTTTTAACTTTGATTTGATATTTGAAGGCTCATTGATTCTCTCATTTCACCCAAAGGGAAAAAGAATGCATAGATTGGAGTTTCTTGAGGAAGCACTTATTGGGCAGACAGTCAAAGAAATGATTCAAGTTGAAGGCTTCAAACGGTGAAAGTGGAATACATAATAATTCATTATTCTGATAAAGTAGACCTATTTTCAGGGACAGTTTCTCTAGCATCTAGGGTTCTTGCTTCCATCAATAATCAATAACAATCTTTCTCTGATATCACTTTACATGCTCCATGGGGAATGGGGCAACTTGGCCCATATTGCCACAGCTTTTGACTTCTACTTCCTTCCCTTTTCAAACGTGTTATTTACTGCACCTATTTCAAATATCACATATTTGCTTTTTTATTGTTAAAAAATTACAGTTTTTTTTTTTTTTTTTTCTTTTTTTTTTTTTTTTTTTTTAAAAAATTTCATTTTTTTTTTTTTTTTTTTGCTTTATATTTTCTATCTATTTGAACAAGTTTCATTATAAAATGGGAAAATATTATAAACTACTTTCTTCCATCAATATATATTCACCACTCAGCAGATATCCAAACATGGTCTTAACATTTAGCAGTTCAAGCCACATTGATTATGTAGTTGGCATCAGATGGCAACTATTACCATTTTAGGTCATTGCTTTGAGATTGGAATTTGCTAGTAAAACAACACAAGTCCACTTCTACAAGAAACAGCTTCAAGTATATGTCACTTTTTAACCACAAAATGGATTCAGATATTGAAAAGAAAGATTGTGAGATTGTTTTTGTTGCTTCAAAACTTCTACACCCAGCATCTTCTCTCTTGCTACATAATGCAGTATTTGTGGAAACACACATACCCATAAGAAATCTAGTTTATGGCACAGAAGCTACTATGCAATTTGAAATAAGCTATGTATTAAGAAAATTATTTGATCTACTCTTTATTTTATATACAGATTCATGATACACGCTTAAAACATGATAGGTTTTTACTGTTCTGCATTAAAGAAACATTTTGTTTATTATATATATAGATATGGCTTGCATATCACTCAAACTTTTATTGGCTAACAACTTTATTTGTTTGTATCCGAATGTAGACAAATGAAGGATGATAATGTAGACAAGTTGTGTTTCACTATATACCTAGCTACACAATCTTTTCAATATCAATGAATTCTAATTGCTCGTGGCATTGGGGAACATGGTGAAGAAAAATGGTGTCAGAACACTAACTTCATTGTGTAACCTAAATTTGTATGTCTAATTCTACGTCCACTGATGATAATTTTGACAAATCCTTTCACAAGCAAGACTTATATAATGCTATCCCTTATTTCATGTCAACTGATTCTTTGTTTTCTGTTCTCATGAATCCAAGAAATTAGACAATAAATTTTCTAACCATTTTTTCTTCTTCTAGCTAGTCTCAGTGGTTTGTCACTCTTTACAAATTAGGGTTCATCGATGGTTCTTTCTGCAAGGCATATATGATTTCGATAATGCTTGGATTCGCTACTGTCATGCATTCTGAGTCCTGGCTTCAGAAATATGCAAGATCTCAAAGAGTAGTTAGAGAAAAAGAGATTTATAACTTTTCATTAATTGATTGAGAGTTATGTATTTCTAAGACCCATTAAACAATAAATATAATAACAAACAAACTAATTAGGTTATTAATTAACAATGATACACGTAATAATGCCAAGCAAGAAGAGGTAAAAATTCGTTTGCTGCACTGAAAAACACATGTTTAAAGTATCATTAAACATTTTGTATCTGAAAAATTATTGTCCAAATTTGCTGAGTTGTAATTTATATACTAATTTCTTTACAATAAATAGTGTAAATATTTGTTCAATGAAAATGAGTTTAGAACTTATCAGAAATGGAAAACGTAGAGCCGGGTGCTATGTATTCACCTTACACTACTCGTGCTTATACATACATATATACATTCATAAAATTATTTAATGAAAGTGATAAATCTCTTTTTTTTTGAAAAATATAATTAAAATATCTTTTATATATATACACACACATTTTCAATCAACTTTAAAATATAAAGTGCTTAAACTAATGTTAAAATTTTTACTTGAATATTATAATAAATATAAATAATTTTTAAAGATCATATCAATTACCATACCACAAGAATGGATAAGGACAAACATATACAGCTGTTTCTACTTTTTATTGACTGGAAATAAAAATTGTTGATTAACACAATTAATTTCTTACCAATACCCTTGCGATAGTGTTTGACTTGCCCCCCCCTGTGTTTTAAGTTATCTAACACTTCTGTTGCATAATGACCAAAATTTGAGATTTTTATGTAGATCAAGAGCAACAATAAGTGTTATTTATCAAATTATTGCTATCCTATAAAAGAAATTATAGATATTTGAAAGTGAAAGAGTATTTCTTTTGTTGTTGTAGTTATGGTTGATAGAATTAGAATGAACTAAAAGCACATACAGGAGACAAACAAACTGTTAAGGGTTCAAGTGTTGTCGAGAGAAAGGTGAAGCTTATTAAAAAGCTTCTATGGCGGCAGAGCAAACAATGAATCAATAATGGAGGCACTCAATGATTCATTCATGAAATTAATTAAAACAGTTTGGAATTTGGATAGTAAACAGTTTGTTAATTACTTCCGTTAATTATGGTAAACCGATTTTATGGCAATTATGATTTGGACTTCTACCATCTACAAAAGTTTTCTGATCATCTTTAACATCAAAAAGAAAATAAGTTTTGTCACTTCTTATTTGTCTTCTGGTAAATTAGAATTTTTTAAGAATTACTATTTTCCCCCGTTTCCTCAAAGTCATCAATTATCCAAATGAAGTTTGTGCAAGTGTAGAGCCAAAAATATTTAATTTTTTTAAAATTTAATTAACAGTAAATTTATCATTTGTTATTTAGTGAATATATATATATATATATATATATATATATATATAT
>Ga0123340_1008033_pt1 | contig 10038 bp, 8 predicted proteins | sample SirMexnodulemix_FD_89961 | JGI IMG/M metagenome (GOLD analysis project Ga0123340, IMG submission 89961) | Root nodule microbial communities of legume samples collected from Mexico - Siratro Mexico nodule mix | ecosystem: Host-associated > Plants > Roots > Nodule | place: Mexico: Nepantla...
ACATTATTTGATTTAATCGATTAATAAACCATAAATACTTTTAGAATAATGTTTTAATTTGTTAAAATGAGTTTTTAATAAATTAAAATTTTCTGTGTTTTTATAAGAATCTTTATCAGTCTATTTTATTAAATTGAAATAAAAATTTAATCAATTTTTCACTAATAAGTTAAAATCAAACAAATTAAAACACAATTTTAATTCATTAAAATTGATAGAATAAAATTTATATAACTCTTATTCTCAAATATTTTTCAATATGTTTTTAAAGTTTGAGATTTTAAAACACCTTCAAAATTGAGAGAGTTGTTCTTTTAAGTCTAAAATTATTTTCTTGGAATGTTCTTTAAGTGTTATTGAGATCCAATTTGATCTTGTTATAATTCAAGTGATAGTGTTCTATTGTATACTTTTGATTTGTGGTGTTTAACTATGACTGGATAAGGTTTAAGAGTGGTGATCTTGACGTATTATATAATTATAAACGATTGACTTAGTGTGAGCTTGGCTAGTTTAGTTGAGCAACTACATGTAACTCTCAATTTGAAGTAAACCAATATAAAAATGATTGTATAATCTTCTGGATCTCTCTTTATCTTTTTAATTATGAGTTTGTATTAATTTTATTCTTATTGTAATTGAAATTTTAACCTTTTAAAAGGTTGTGCCAAATTTCCTTAAATTGATTAATTAGGCAAAAGAATCATTCTAAATCTTCAAACAAATTTCAAAAAATCTTGACACTTTTATTCACCGCCCTCTTGAACTCGGTCTCCTTTCCTAACAAGCATTTGTAACTAATCATTATTTAACAAATTTCATGGCTAATAGAGTTCACAATTGATTTAATCTTTCTTTAATCTAAGAGTTTTATAAATACACCAACTAATTGATCTTCTGTGAGTACAAATTACATATCATGAATCATAACGCAGTTGTGTCTAACAAGCTCTAAAGGGAAATATTAGATCATGCAAGTACAAGTACTTCGTCAAACATATGATAAAGCACTTTGTAGGTTTCCCTTCATATGATAGTTGTTAATGAACAACAGATGATAAGTGCAGACAGGTTGTAAGCTAATGTAAACATAAAGAGTATTCTCATAGCTTAAGTATGTATTGTAAGGAATGCCTTCACCATCTATCACGTAAAGGATTCACCCTCAAGACAAATCAACATCAATATATCTTAGAGTTTGAGCTAAAGTTACACTATTTGCAAACGATATTGATATAAGCACATTTCAACCCTACCCTTGTTATCTATCCATTATGGTGTGCACTTTTACCTTAGTTTGGTACAAAAGGTTTTGTAATCGAGGAAAATAAGTATTTCCAACTATCAATGATGTTGTGTGAAAAAGAGAAGAGTAATTAATGTTTCATGAAGCACATTTAATGTTTCTCAATGTCCAAGCTCGACATAAGATAAAAGAAAAAGACATTCAAATGCGTTCAAAACTACTCAATGGCTAGAAACGGGAATATAACAACTACATTCTTGAAGCCTATATAAAGACATGCTTCAAAGAGATGAAAATGAAAAAGAGTTATTACTTATAAGTGTTGAAACTTTGTTAAATTATCTTTGCACTCATAAAGCTTTGTAAGAATAAATTTTGTGTTCGTCCTTTTTGCAAACTAGGAAAGAAAGTTTATCCTTGTAATGTTAAAAGATGCAATCCCTCCCTAGTAAGTGAAATTTGTAATTTGTTGATTACAAAGACATTCTATTTGTTTTGAGTCAGAAGTGGCTTGTTGAAAGAATACTTTAGTTGAGCCATAAGTGTTTTATGGAAAGAGTACTTGAATGAGGTCGACTAGGAGTGGCTTCGATCTAAAAGAATACTTGAGATTTTTAGCCATAAGTAGCTAAGTGTCAAAGAATAGTTTGAGGGGTCATCCAAGAGTGGTTGCAATCCAAAAGAATACTCGTATAAGATCAGCTAGGAGTGGTTGCAATCTAAAAGAATAGTCTTTTATACTTTGTAGCAATAGTCTGCCTAGTAAAAAGTTGAGGCATATACGGTTAGAATGTCCAAGTTAAGAGGGAAGCACAAATTAACAAAGAAAAGTCTTATGGCTACATGGAAAAACAAGACTTTGACTCTAGCATAGATGAAGATGTTAGTCTTTGTTTAATGGCAAGTGCAGAAGAGGTATTATCTAAGCCTAACTCTTGATACTACATCAGACTCATCATGCTCATCATTTTATGAAGAAGAGGAAAATTATTTGTCTTATGATAATCTTCTCACCAGTTGTAACTCCATCTTTGAGCTAAAACAAATGTTTAAAGTCTTAGCCATAGAAAATGATGACAATCTCAAAAGACAACCAGAAAACATGTGCTGATAAAATAAAAATGTTACAAGAAAAAGAAACATGTTTTAAACATGATTTTCAAAAATTTGTTGAAAGCTCTAAATCTTCTATCTACAATTCCAAGATATGCATTTAATAAGTTTGGTTTTGGATAATTTTTTTTATCAACAAAAGAATACAATAAATGGAGACCACATTGAGTATTCTAACCCTTTTGCATAATAGTTTATATCTACAAGAAACACTTATGAGTTGTTTCAAATCAAACACGTATAAGCTCATAAACATGATTAGTAGCCCCAGAACATGTATTATCCAAACGTAATCAAATAAGCGGTAACACATACTGACCACTTTAACCCTCGACATATTGATAACCAAAATTCTATACTAGGAACTCCCACATTAAACATAGTTATATGTTCTCGTGTTAACTAAAACCAACACCCAAAAGAACATATACATAATCAACATATAGGTTTGAAATCAACACATCAGCTCCGCCACGGATCAAGACTTGATTGCACATCTTAGTCCACCTACTTCTCCGTACCAACCCTACAACTATAAAAAAGGCAACCTTTCATATAACCTTATAGATTTATACAAGACTCACTACACCTTATTGAAGATATAAGCTTTACAAGTATGAGTGTGTACCCCTCATCCCTAGAGCCTCCTATCACACTACTTCAAGGATGTTTACTTTAAATCTTATAATAGCTAAATCATGCAGATTAGAACCATCATAAACATATTATGCTAACGAGACCACTCCTAAGCTTTACCCAGTGCACTATAGAGCCTACATAAGTCCAATAGTCAAGGCAATTCAAAGTACACTATTAACCTAGGGTAGAGTTTGTAGAACATTTTATTTGTGTCTATTTAATAAGTTCCCCTTGTATTTTCATTGATAGTTACCTTGCCAAATATCTTCAACAGTCTTTTCCATCATTGTTATTATTCAAACTACACATAATCATTATGACAACATTTTCAGAAAACTTACGGGGTACTAGTACCAATCAGAGTATGAAAATGTTACACCAGATATTTTGCTTTTGAACCAAAGCCATGCATTTATGTATGTCATGCAACATATTTTCTCTATGTCAACCTTCCTTTGATTAAATATTACCTTGTTTCTTTGATTTCAAATGCCTCATATGATAGCCACCTATATACCTTTCCAAGGAATATTTTGTTTGTCATTCATATCAAATAAGCAAAAATGTTCAAAGAACTTGATAGGTTGGTTATGTTCCACTGTACTAAGCCCCACCCAATTATTGCATCATATTCTCTTGGCAATCTTACAATTGAAAAACAAATGACTAGTTGACTCTTCTTCTTTGTTGCACAAAATGCAAGTAGTATTTGTTATTGGACATGACCTCGTAGGAACGAAAGAAAAGAAAAAAAAATATTTTAAATGAAATCTTTTAAAGGTGCTTGTAACATTGTTGGAAGTTTGGACATACCAATGTCAGATGTAAACACAGAAAAAATCACCTAAAACTATAATAAGAAAGGACCCAAAAGAATTTATAATTCCTATTGCAGATCTTTTGTACGGGAAAAGGTCGGGAACTAAGTTGGTTCCAAAACGATTGATGCTCACGATGTATGAGGACACAAAGTCTATATTCATAGACCTCTAAAACATGAAGTTGACAGGTAACCTTCAACAAAACTATAAAAGGTAAAATTTTTAGTATTAGATTTGTAGAAATTTATTCCATTACCTCCATTCAAAAATATTTTTTATGTTAAAGGACTCAAGTATAATCTATTAAGCATAAGTCAATTATCTGACAATGGCTATATGACCTCTTTAAGTATAGATGAATGAATAGTCTCATCCTTTAATAGTCAAACCATCTTCATTATCAGATGAAAAGATTACTCTCGAGATAGATCTCAGTAGATAGAAAGTCACTTGATTGCTCTCTACAGAAGATGAGAGATGGTTGTGGTATAAAAAGTTAGGGCATTTAAACTTAATATATATTTCAAAGATTTTAAGAAAAACCTAGTGAGAGGATTACTCAGTCTCTCGTGAAAAACTCATATTCTTTCTAAGACAAGTCATAAAGGAAAGGAGTTGAAAAATTCTTTCAAACCTAAAAATTGTGTTCCATTGCTAGACCTTTAGAACTTTTACATATGAATCTCTTTGGACCAGCTAGAACTTTAAGTCTAGGAGGAAAGAAATATGGTCTAGTCATTATTGATGACTACTCCATATATATATGGGTTTATTTCCTTGCCCACAAGAGAGAGTATTTTTGTGTGTTTAAGATATTATGCAAAAGAGTACAAAGTGATCAAAATTCTTCATCTCAAGTATCAAAATGACCATGGAACAAAGTTAAAAAATGAAAAGTTTCAAATATTATGTAGGTCTAATGACGTAAACCATAGTTTCTCTTCACCAAGAATACATCCACAGAATGGACTTGTGATAAGAAAAAAACATAACTCTTCAAGAGATGATGAGAACCATGTCCTATGAAAATTCCATACAAAAACACTTATAGCTAGAGATAGTAAACATTACTTATTAATTATCTACAAAACAAAATACTTTTAAAACATAGGTGTCGTCCAATAATCGATACAGTTTAAGCCCTTTATTAATTGTTAAGACTTGTTGTTTCTAGATTAGATAGTTATTTGAGTATAATTCGTCTAGTAGGAAAGAAAAAGAAAAAAAAGAGAAAACTTTCATTGGATGTAGGAGCAGAAGATGCAGAAGATGAAGTCATGAAAGTCTCTTAATATTATGTGAGGTATAAGAAAGGATAAAAGAGAAAAGAGAGCAAGAGAAAATACAAGGGCATTTGTAAGACCCCATGCACCACATGCATGAGTGCAACTTACAACTACTACGCGAACACTATTGCCTAACAAAATCCATGCTTAAAAAAATTCATATGATAAAATTGGTAAATATATAGGACTCTAAGATTAATGTTAACACTTAATTTTGTCAGCGTAATTAAACAAATTAAATTAAGAAAAGTTTTTTTCAAAATTAGATGTTTGAATGACGCATCATTAATTTGAGAAAATGGTAAAATTAAATAATAATAATAATAAATAGTAATAAAATTAAAATCTTTTTTATAAAAAGGAAAAAGTGAAACCAGAAAAAACATAAAAAATTCAAATCTTTAAATAATAAAATTGTTTTTTTAATACTTCAAAACTAGAAATAGCGTATCAGGGTCCTGTTAATAAAATTTTCAAATGTTTAAATACATTCATAGTTTAGTTTTTTTTATTATTTTCTTTTTATTTTCATTTTTAAAAAGATAACTAAATAGGGTTGGGGTCTACCCATTTGTTTTGACCAAAGTCAAAAAGATGAAAAAAAAAAAAGCATGCAAAAATATCTTGTGATTCCCTTTTCTCTCTCCCCTAACTAACATATCCGGATTTTTCGGCACAAAGTCTCCTTTTTCAGTGTTGTTTGTTCTGTACCGTTACAACTGCGTTTTGATTTCTTTTGGCTGGCACGAAAAACCAGCTTAGTCTCGGCGACCACGTTCGTTTAGGTGAGGATATTAAAGAGCAAAATAGGGTAAGCACAGAAAAAACGTCGAAAAATACCGAGAGGAGCACAAGAGAGCAGAGGAAGAAAAATAAGAGAGGAAGACTCGTGGCTCTTTTCAGTGGCAATGTATCAGTAAGGAAGCGCTCTTAAAGGTATTTTTTTCTTTCTTTTCCTCATCTGAAGCTCGTATATATGTTTGACTCTCATTCCCGTGCATGATTTCACGTTAAAATCTCCTCTAAATTATCTGTTGATTAACCTCTCGCGATTGCATGTTGATATATATGTTGAGTGTTGTTCTTGTTTTCTATTTTTCGTTTTTGTTACGATTTTGTGGGTTCATCTAACGGTGTGAAGTAAGTTAACCAACCCCACACACCCTTTGTGGACACGAGTATGTTGCGGTAGAAGATTTTGAAATGGAACGCAAGGCATTATAATACTTGGTATGGACTTGGAATGGTATATCCATTCCAAGAAAAGTTTGAGTTAACATCATTTTCGAATGGCTTTCCAAATCAATCAACGTTTTTCTGTAATAATGTCATACCTTGGTACTGCTTGGCATGCTTTGAAGAGAAGCGAGGAAGCACTGATGTGTAATGGAGAAGGATATTTTAGTGGATAAAATGAATCCCCTTCCAATGGGCAAACATACTCTTGAACTTGGAAAAGTTTGAGGAGGCTTAGGTAGTCCTGCATATGCCATTCAAAATGAAAGTGTTTGTACAAAGAGTCCTTTGTGCAATGACTTGACTCTACATGCAATTTACTTTTTCTTCAGCTATATGTTAACTTCTATAACTATATTAATTGTCATTGTGTCACTTTTTTTAATTCAGGTGACAATGAGATGCATGGCAATAATGAACGATCAGAAAATCCATTTGCAAGTGTACTTTTCACAAGAAAACAACCTCATATAAAAGGTACATGCCTGTTGTTTAATTACTCCTCAAAAAGTATTATTTTTTCAATATATTGATTGCATATTCAATTTACTTTTTCTTCATCTATATCTTAACTTCTACAACCATATTCGTTGTCATTGTATCCTCTAGTCAAGACTCAATATGCTGAAAATAAAATTACTAGTTCAGTATTGTTTTTATTGTGTATTTGGTTAGGTATAAATAAGATATTGAGTTGATATAGTAATAGTAACACAAAATTTTTGATGTAGTAATTGCAACAATGATAATTATTCAATACTTCTTATTTTTTAAAATTTTAATTCTTCTATTTTTAATTAATCAATATGATATAATAATATATTCATTCTTTTAAGTAAATCTCATGCGTTGCACACATCAAGTACTAGTTAGCTACAATTTCATGAATGAGAGTTATTATTGGTAAAGTTATCAAACTTAAGGGTCTTTATAGATTCTTAACTTTAGAAATTCAATTAGGAAACTTGTAGGAGTTTACTTCATATGAAAAAATAATAATATATATACAAATAACATACTAATTCAATATTTTAATAATATAATTAAGTAAAATATAGTTAAAACAATAATATAATTGAATAAATAGTTCAAAAGATTGTCTTCAATTGAATTTGATCAACTCTCAAACCTACTTTAAAAAACATAAATTTCAAAAATAGAATTTTCTATAATTAAAAAATAGAATTTAAAAACCCTAATTTAATCCCCTACCTACTTTAATTCTCATTTTCAATTAAAAATTTAAGAAAAAATTAGAGTAGAGTAAGCAAAGCATTTCCAACATCATATCATGGGATGACCATGGCATAGCATGACAAAAAAATTTTTCGTAAATCATGACTCATGCAACAACAATGCACCACTACACAAAACAATTGGAGCAGAGACAACAACGACGAAAACAATTAGAGCAGAGACAACAACGACGAACACAACCAGAGAGAACGACAGCAACCACAAACGTGACGATGACCACCACTAATACGAACCAATGACCAACAACCGAAGACCATGACGAACGCGAACCCTAACATGAGTGGAATGGTGGAGAAGAACAAAACAAGCTAGTTTGTTTAATTACGGGTTCAGAAACCACGTTGTTCTGGGTTTAAAAATTCCTCTGAACTCGTCAACTCGGCTGTAAATTTGCGAGTTCGGCCGAGTTCACAGTGAGTCTATGAGTTTGTTCCAAAAGCAAGTTTACTTCCTAATCAACTTATCCAGGATAAGTAGTAACGTAGAACGCGTTAACTCGTAAGTTTGGTAACTGTTCTGGTTCAAAGTTTTAGATTACTCTAAACCAATCCAAAATAAAAGTTATCCTGACCCTTTAAGATTTCTCCCTATTTATTGTTTGGTATTTCGACTCCAAACTCCCTCAACTGATTATTGGGATACTGGGTGTCAAAACAACCGGGTTCTGATAGGATAACGCAACACAATCATTGCCTAGTAGGCGACGTTAAGGGATTACCACCTCACTTATGTTTGGCTAACAACCCTAAAGTCTAGGATAACACAAGCCTGTCACCTACCGTTTTCCAGATTGAATTTCCAATCATCGTATAAAGGATTCAAAAGTCGCTTTATCAAAATCTGACCATTTCCAAAAAAAAGCATACCAACTCTGCTCGACGGGTTTCCATTATATTGGACCCAAAACCCTCACATTCAAGTTGCACGACAATTAGAAGAATTAGATGCCAATGAGCATGACAGTTGTGAAAAGTTAGAAATTCAAATCAGGAAGAAGAAGACTAGGAAGGCGGTCGTAGAGCCTGTTCTCGTTCTTTCCGCCATTTCCATATCTAATGGTCAAGGTCTAGTAGTAGAAATTCAAATAGGGAAAAGGAATTTAAAGGGATCTACAGTTCAATTTCACCACTCACAACCAAGCCTTCAAATTATTGGATGGCTACATGCCAACTTTAGAAAAGTAGAGCCTGACTGCTCTATGTGATATAATTAATATTAATATTAATAAAAAATTAGTTAATAATATTTTAGAAATTTAAAGATATAATTATAGACATATTAATAAAAATAAATAAATAATAATACAATTTATTGTATTTGATAAAACATTTGAACTGCTAAATGTTACATTTCTTAATAAACTAGTACGTTTCATTTTCCTCTTTTATTTGATCATTAAATTTTCATAGAAAGTTATTGATATTTGATTATTTGATCTTGAGATTGCAATTACCTGTGAAGTTGAAGTTTAGTCTCTTTTTGTTTTTGAATAATATTAGTCAAATTTTGTACTTCTAAATCTAAATCATTTGCTCTTTTATATATATTTTCCATTTGACTTTGAACAAATTGTCTCTTTATATTTTTTTTTTGTCATTGATACACTTTCTATACCTTGTGAGTAATTTGGTTTTAACCTTAGTACAAATACAAAATGTTTAAAAAATGACACATGTATTTTTGAAATATCTTATGCATACACTTTATTTATATTTGCAAATTGTCCTATACAATGTTAACACAAAATAATTAACATTTAGAATATTTCATAGTATTAAAATAAAAGTGCTATGAATATGCCTAGACCAAATAAAGAAGATTTCAAATATAAAATAAATTTAACCGTAATATGACACTCAAAATGTCGCAATGAAACAAATAGTAAAATAATTTTTGATATATCTATCAATATTTTCATCCTTATTTACATATTTCAACTCAAAATTTATATTCATAATTCAAATTTCTATACCCAAATGGTAAAAATTTACTGTGAAAAAAAATATAACTTTTAAATCTTTATTTTAAAGGTGAAAGTATTTCTTTACTTACCATGATTTGTTCTTCATTGAGAATACACCAAATTCCATCAAATCTCATATATATGGTCTTTTATACTTCCATTGCATTTGGTCATTCGTCACTTTTTAATTCTTCTTTCTATTGAAAATAAATAACATATGGTGATACGATGTTATATTAAATAAAATAACAAGAAAAAATTGTATATGTTAAATATAAAAAAAATCATATAAAACCTATATACAATTTGCACAAATTTGTATATATAAGACATAAAAGTAACATTACCATTTCAAATGTCTTTAGAACATTTGATTTTGTGTCATTAACTGATTTAATTTCTTGTTTATTTCGACTAACTTTATTTTTTAAGTTTCTTTTGTAAATGTAGAAATATTCTAATATTATAATATAAAAT
>Ga0123340_1008036_pt1 | contig 10035 bp, 8 predicted proteins | sample SirMexnodulemix_FD_89961 | JGI IMG/M metagenome (GOLD analysis project Ga0123340, IMG submission 89961) | Root nodule microbial communities of legume samples collected from Mexico - Siratro Mexico nodule mix | ecosystem: Host-associated > Plants > Roots > Nodule | place: Mexico: Nepantla...
CATTTAGTGTAATTATATAAATAAACATATACCTCTTAAGAATGAGAAAAATGAAATAAAATGACACGTCGACATACATTTGAAGCGAGGAAAAAAAGGAAAAAAATATAATAAAATTAGATTAAAAAAAACTTGATATGATTATAAATGAATGAAGAGAATATAATTTGAAAAAATCTAGAAAAAAAAAAAAAAAAGTATTGATATGGTAAATGACAAGAACAATGCAATTGGAATAGGATGAGAAACAACACTGCATAGTTATTTTATTCATTCATTCATTTGCCGTAGCAGCAGTGTTGTGTGTGGCGGTGGCAACCATGGCTGACTCCTCTCAAGACCTCGACCAACTCCTCGATAGTAACTTCTTCCTCACTCACTCTCACGCTCTCTGAATTTGAATTATTTAGCTATTTTTCTCTCTTTATTAGACTGTCTCATTCGGTTATTTCAGGTGCTTTGGATGATTTTCAGTCCTTCAACCTTAATCCTTCTGTTCCAAGGTTATCGTTTCGCGTCTTTGTTCCACTCTGCAATTCTTTTAATTTATTTTATTTTACTGAATTTTTGTGTGTCTGTGTCAATTGAATTGTGTGTTGGAAGTGGGGGAGCAATTGCGAGCAAAAACGAGAGTTCTTCGTTGCCGTCGGGGGTTCAGGGATTGGGCATGGGTTTACCTGATTTGAGAACGAAGAAAAAGGGGAAGCAGAAGGCTTCGAAGGACGTCCACGTGGCGGAGGCGCTGAACAAGCTGAGGGAGCAGACCAGAGAGGCTGTGAAGGGCCTGGAGTCTATGAACCCTCCTGCTGCTGATGATTTGGGGAAGGATGCCTTGATGGAAGATTGGGTCAAACAGTTTGAGCAGCTTGCTGGCTCTCAGGTATTCTTTCTTTCCTTTTTTTATCCTTTGAACCAATTTGTACTTGATGTTAGTTATTTAGTAATTTCTCTTGTCAAAGCGCTTTAAGTCTGTTGTGTTATCTAGTTGTGAGGTGAAAATCTGTAGTGGATTTTAGGGGCAGTTGTCTGTGTTTGTTTTTGCATCTTCATGTAGTCTAACAGTTTGGATATGTGAGAGGGGGCGCTATGGTGATATAGGGTTTTAAATTTCTGTGTTGTGGCTGTGGAAACTCTAAAAACCTTGATGTTGCAGCCAAAATAGTGTCCTGCTTGTTGAGATGGAATTTGAGTATCATCAAAGTTTGTTGGTCTCCTGCTTTGAGTGTAAGGAACCTAGGTCTTTGGTTTGATCCATGTGTATAGAAAAACACCAACCTTCTGTTCCAGGAGGGTGAGCATTCTCTGGAAAACTGAAGAAAGATTAAGTTTGGCAACTGTGTCATTTTTTTTCTCTCAGTAATTAATTTGTCTGCTGCTGCTTTGGACGATAATGAGCTGTGTACTGGTTGTTGTGATGTGTCCTGTGTGTGATATTCCTCTCATCTCTGTTTTTAAATGGCCTCATCTCTCACAAAAAGATACTCTTCTCACCTGATATGCACACGCACATAAAACATAATATAATATAATTTATAAAAGAGACAGATTTTGGGCCAAAGGACAAAGAGCTGTTTGCACTTACCTGGGTTTTGTGTATTGGAAGAATCAATAGTTGTGTATCAGATGCAAATCAGTAATGTATGGAGGTTTTTATTTCTATTTTTTGAAAATGTGTTTTTTTTATACTGTATGTATATACATATCGGTGCGTCATAGAGCTTTGTCAAAGATGAACACATATAAAAGTGGTCCACCAGTGATAAATTTATTTCAAAATTTATAATCTTTAGTGTCCAGAAAATTCTGACTAACCCCAGACTGCATTAACAACCTTTGTAACATTATTGGACATCTCAAGGTTATGGTAGAGTCATCTGATACATAAGAGATAAAAGAATGAAAGAATAGGGTAATTCACACAGTCTATTGATATTATTCAATTTGACCAAGAAGCTGACTGCTAGATACAGGAATTGGTGAAGTTTGAGGGTCACCTTCCTTCCCATAACTGAGTTAATTTGTAACTTTAGAACTAACTTCCCTTCCCTCTTATTTGTAGTCAATTCTATTTATATCTGATTTCCCCCCCTTTCCCTTTACATACATGTTCTTTGCTACTGGTTGCCTATCAGATTAGCTACCTTCCCAATTACCTTCAATCATTTTTTCCCAGAAAGTCAAATGTTCACCACTCTTGAGACCACTAAATTCTTGCATTTGTATCTTGTGGAGTTTCTGTTTATGCTGCTTTAAATGAACATCAAGGATTAAATTTTTATGTTGTATAGTCTCTTTCATATACGCTTTGGAAGATCGTTGATTGGAACTCCTATAAAAAGAAATCAATTTGCGACATTGACATTCCACTTTTATAAGTTTTTAAATGTTATTCCTGCTTCTTTAAACAAGTTTTCATGCATTTTCTACCTGTGAGGCACTTTTAAACTGGTGCTTGCTAGAACCTACCTTATGATGGTGATTGATTGCTCATATATATCCTTTGTTTCTTTATGCTCTTTTTGTTTACGATTTACATTGAAAATGGGATTTACTTATCTTTATTTAATGACTTAATCCAATCCAACTGCTCATACTTTATAAATCTATGTTGGTATCATTATGATGACTTACTATGCTTGGTATTTTCTGAGTTTTGAATGTCATGAAATTTTGAGTTCAGTTCATCCTAGCCCAGATTTTGGCACTTATTTTGTGCGTGTCAAGTTTTCCCTTTATGGAAATTGGAATGCAGTGATCTTACTTTTAATGTAACAACTCAAGTTCATATATTACATTTAGATTTCACCTTTGCTAAAGATATAATCAAATTTGTATATAGTGTGTGTAAACCTCACGTTATAGACCAGGAACCGGTTTTATATGATTGAATTAGACTTAAAAGTCCACTTTCTAAAAATTACATTCAAAGGGTGTTTGTCATGGTGGCAACTTGTTTAATTTGGTTTTTGTATTGAATTTGATAACTTATGTTTTTGTTGAAGAAGTTCAAACATATATGAAGAATTAAAGTTGGAATCTACTAATTAAGAGAATGGAAAGTAAAGAGAAATTTGGACTGTATGAACTTTGATGTGTCCTTTTGCTGAGCTCCACAACGAAAAGAGACTGGTGACAAAAGCAGAAATCGAGGCCTGGAATACTTCTATCATACACAAACATAGACTCTATTATATCTTCTTTTAAATATATGAAGCTAACCAGACTAGACAAAACAATTTGCCAAGTTTGGTTATGATTTTTTACTTAGAGGAAGCAAGTGATTATGAGCATCAAAGATATTGTAACTACTTATGGCGCTATTTCTTATTTTTTTCATCTTGGAAATACCGTATCTTGACTTCCTTTCCTGGATTTAAAGCTAATAATGTTATTATTATTATTATTATTATTATTTTGTCTAGGACATGGAATCTATTGTGGAGACCATGATGCAGCAACTTCTGTCCAAGGAGATTCTTCATGAACCAATGAAAGAAATAGCAGAAAAATATCCCAAGTGGCTGGAAGAACACAAATCCAGCTTAAGCAAAGAGGAATATGAACGTTATGCACACCAATATGAATTGATACGAAATCTTAATGATGTTTACGAAACTGATGCCGGAAACTTTAACAAGATTGTCGAGCTCATGCAGAAAATGCAAGAATGTGGACAGCCACCAAATGAAATCGTCCAGGAGCTTGCTCCCGACTTCGACTTAGCCAGTCTTGGCCAGTTGTAAGTTCCCTTTGTTATGTGTTGGTGGTGTTTATCACACTATGTACTTGTAGTATTAATCATTGTTTACTATTTCTTAAGCAAGACCCTCGTGTGAAAATATGCATCGATTATTTTTAGCTTCCTAAACACTGAACTAGATGAATAGTTTATCTTAAAATTTCACATAAGAGATATAAGTTGACTTTAGAGCTGTTGTTTATGGGGTGAAGCTCAATTATCAGTTCACGCTTATGTTGATAATCAATACTGGCTAATAAAATAAACGGCTTCGTACAATCTGTAAAATCTGTCTCTTTTATTTTAGTACTAACTCAGTGATCTAACTTGGGATGAATTACTACTGCTGAAATGGGTATTAAACTATCATATAAAAGCTACGATTTTATGTAGAATTGGCTAGATCCTAGTTGAGGAATGAAACACCCATATCTAAGGTTTGGTCCTCCCCACTAGGATACCCTCTCCCACGAGGGTGCTTTCCAATATATATTTTTGAAAAATAAAACAGGTTATCTGGCAGCATAGTCATTCTGAAACTTACCTCACCCATTTTTTTTATGTCTTTGTAGTTTACATTTCTGTATGTGCATCAACTGATGTGAACATTTTCTCCTGCAGATCTCCAGAGATGCTTGAAGGTCAGCCAAATTGTTGCATAATGTGAAGCTATTTCTTCCCATTTACCAAGTCTCTTTGATGGTTTACAGGTTTTTAGGAATATTTAATTTTCACTTGTCAGAATAAAATAGTTTTATAGTTTTATGCTGTACAATCTACCCACGCAAGGTTACGAGGAAACCACAATTAAATTCTCCGTTTAAGGTTCTGTATGACGAAGGCATGTCTATCATTCCTGCTGGCAATTATATTACGAGTTGTTAGTTGCAAACAAAATTTGCTTTGTGATTTTTTGAGATTCATTTCGCGTTATAACGAGTAATGACAAGCTATTTTCAAGGCTGAAAAGCACCAGTAGATTACTAGATTCAGAGGTAAGATACACGAATTGTTTTTTCTGATAATGATGCCATAGCTAGCCATTTTGTCCTATATACTATCAGATATTCATCACCAAAATATTTTGTAAGAGTTCCGTGTAAAGTCCCCCTCCCCCGAACATTGCAGTAAAACAAGCTGATAAACACGGAAAATGAAATTTTGTTCATAATAAAATAATCACGATTTGAAAAGTGATACATGAGTATACAGTATAAAAATCAAGCCCTCGACTGTATTTGTCAGTTGAGAAACAAAGGCCTCTTATTAAAGATTGAATGAATGAATTTGCTATGGTTAAACACAAGACAAAAAAGAGGAGAAAATGGCAGCAATAATATTGGATAGACTATAGCTGTGCAATATCTTGTTTTGGGTGTCTTAAAGAAACTGGAGTTGCATATCGCTGGTTCAGCAGTTAGCTAAGCATCAGAGGGTGCAATCCAGTGTCTCCCGTTAACAAAACTCTTGACCAGGAATGGATGGGCAGATTCAAAATCTAGCTCTCGGGCTAATGGGACTCCACGTATAGCAGCAGCACCTGGTCCCCAGCATTTGTACACTCCAAAGAACACAGTCCTAAAGCAGTGGAATTATTGCAAGAAACATACCATAATAAGATATGATTATATAGTATGAAGTATGGTTTTAAGAAATGATAATGGATAGTCGAAAGAAAAACTGTATGATTTAATAGGACTAGAATAAAAGTTATGTCTTACTTGTTATTGTAGGAAGTGTTCCAATCATCCCAACCACCATGTGCAACTATGTTGTCGAAGTAGGTGTAGGCATAGACAATCCTAGAGTACTCGCCCATTGCACGGCCCACATAAATGGGGCCTGTTCCTGTCACCTTGCACCGTACGAATGCGAAGCCTGTTTTCTCGTATGGGGATCTCCTATCTTGGGCTGCTATTGACCCGAACCTCGTCGCAATTGAGTGTAGCCAGCAATCCTGAACCAAACCCCAATATATAATTACACAATAATTGCGTTTTATCTTTTTTAGTTAAAGCTATGCGAGCTATAGTACAATCTTAATTGCTTACTTCCTTCCATGGGTCCAAATTATGCTACATACGAACGATCTTACTTTAACTTATTATCTTTATGCATGTTTAATATAATTTTGTTTAAGAAGTTTTATTTTGGCATATTTAACTTTTTGATCTTCTAATATCAGAATTTTTTGTTTTGGTCCTTATTTCATTCTTTATTTGATTTTCATTATTTTTTTTTTTAATTTTTTAGCTTTTAGTCCCTAATGTTAATTTATTTTTTGTTAACTCTATGATATCAGGATGAGGTTACTCCATACGGGGAAAATTGTCCATTCAATATTATTGATGTCATTAAAAGTGTTACGGAAGACTAAAATCAAAAAATATATATTTATAGAGACTAAGATAACAAAATATTTTATTTATGAGGATTAAAATAAAGAAATATTATATTTTTTTAAACTAAAATTAAAATTAAAGATTTATAAGAACTAAAAATGAAAATAGCATATTTATAAAGATTAAAAACTAAATTTTAGGAAAGAGTGAAATAAACAAGTCGCTAAGGGTGGAAAGTTCAACTAGTTAAAATATATTTTTTAATATATAATTTATCTAAGTAAATACATATCCATCTTATAAAATAAAACAAAAATTGTATATTTTTTCTTTTCATCCTCGTGTATTGAGGTGATATTTTTTATTTTGTAATTGTTAATCAAGTCGATAACTTGGTTCGCATATCATGTGATTGTATCATTATGTCATTCTGATGATGTTCCTAGGGATAGACTTAATAAAGAATATTAACGACAAAAATTAAAAGAATTTAAAAGGAGAACAAAAACCAAACAAATAATAAAATAGAAACTAAAATCGAAACACTCTATGTTGGAATAACTAAAACTTTGATTATTTAGAACAGCATCTTTGAAACAACATTTTAAAATATAAACTTAAGAAAAACATAGCCTTCGTTATGTACAACAGATAATTCATTTACTTGGTACGAATAAACGAGGAAGTTAAACTATTGGCAATTATATTGTTAAATAAAAATATTCACACTATAACTTTTGAAACATTGATGTTATTATTGTTATTTTATGATCGATAATTAAATTTATAAATTTCACTTGGCTTAGTTTTTTGTATTTATTTAGATAGAAATACTTATGTTGTCTATATATTTTTTTCTCTATTAAATAGAGTTTGAGAAAATAGAGAATAGTGAAAATAAGAAAGTACGTACTATTAAATTAAAATAATAGAAACAGCTTTGAGAATAGAGAGTCACGTGTGAGTAGGTCTGGAGCTTTAAAAAAGAGCTTTAAAAGCTCACGGCTATGGAGCAATCCAATTTCCAAGTCACCCACATTATCAAACAAAAAGCCAAAACAGTGTAGCTGTAAAAGTTAGAAATCTGCGCTTGGCGAGAAGAAAACCTATAGTGGAATAATTTTTGTTTGATGTATTTACTTTTTAATTTTAAAGAGCATTTTGCACATTTGCACACACAAGGGAAAGAAAAAAACAAAGTACAAGATAAATAAAATTGATTATATATCACACAATCAATTATCTGTTATTTTCTTTTAATATTAGAGGTTAACATGTTAGGCTTTGTTAATAGAAATTCCAACTCACAACCTATATTTTCTCCCTTCCACTTTTGGTTCCTAAATTTTTTTAGCATACAAAGAGTAATGATTATGAGTCTACACAGAAAGTTTCATTTATTTGTTTATAAGAGAAGACTAAAGAATCCAAAGTGCATGGCATGTTTTGAGTCTGCTGAAACACACGTTAAGCCGTTAAAGGTAATCAATAATATATGGCAAAAAGCTCAAACCCTTTTTCATGCAAACCCTATAGTGCACCACTACCAGATTTAAAAACTGCTACAGTGCTTACTGAAAGTGGATAAAAAGATGAAATAATAATTTAATTAATGAAATTTATGTTTCATCAAATATAATACAAGAACAGTGTGAGAGAAAAGCAATTTTGTTCTGACAATGAAAATAAAAAATAAAGGGTGCATGGTAGAATGTAGAATAAAATACTGAAACATAGGTTAATGAAGTACCTTGTACATGGACCTGCCATTCCCGAAAATGAAATCTATGGAACCCTCGATGTAACATTCTTTGAAGTAATGACGGCCAGCATCGTCGCAGAGAGTGTCTTGTGCACCGTAGAACCCGCAGCCGGAGAAATAGGCTTTGTCCCCCGAAATGCGAAACGCCGCCGCTTGCCACCCCTCCATTCCCGGCATCGGCGCCGGAGCAGTGTTCTGCACCGTTTCATATTAATTTATTCACTTCTAAACTTTTAGCCGAAAGAAATCGCACTCCACAAAATTCAACGTTCGTAATAGTATAAAGTAGTTAATTCATGCATAATTATTGACTTTATAATAATAATATATCATCATACACGCAACTCAAGTTTTTCTCATTAAACACTACACCATTTTATTAGAACCCTACATTGTGAAACGCGTACAAAGGGTGAGAGAATGTTTTTCTCTTCCCTTCTTTACAACTAGAAAATAATGGATTTTGTACAGTTATATATATTATTACAACAGTTCAGCTCCTCTGAAAAAGAAAACTTTCAAGTACAATTTGTTGAAAACTACTATGATGTTACAGTAATAAGAATCTTTACACTTGCAAACAAAAAGTGGTAACTGTTAATAAATACATTGATAGTGACAATACATAGAATCTATGAGAGTTAGAAAGTTACCTTGAAGGTGATATTCCTAGCAGAGAAATAGTTGGCAAAAACTGTAACAGAAGCTGTTCTGTAAGTACGCAGTTGCTGGCCGTTGGGGCCAGGGTCACTGGCCCTATCATGCCATTCTATCACCGTCACATCTCTCCCCGCTCCTTCAAATGTAATGTACGGCTTCGTCACGGGCACTACCACCTTCTCTCTGCACAAACAAAACCAAACACTTAACTACCATAAATAAATAAACAAGCTTACCAGTACATACATTAATGGAGCAAGAGTACGAAACAAAACATAGCTACTTACGTAATTAGCGACCTACATTTAAGTAATGCAATAAATAATAAGTTAATGTGTATGAACTAATTAGTATTAGAAGAAGAAGAATACATGTAATATCCGGGGCTTATCTGAATAAGGACGTTCATTCTGTTGTTGTCCGGGACAGCATTGACGGCGGCTTGGACTGATCGGAAGTGGCCTCCGCCGTTAATGTCGACGGTGATTACACGGTGTCCGGTGGGTCCGACCCACTTGGATGAGTTTGTGGAAGACACCATTTTGGGGGTGCTGTGGTGGTAGGTTGTGCATGTCGCAGTTGTTGCATGAAATAATATGCAACAAGTGAAAAGCAGAAACATTTGGAAGACGAAGGGTGGAGCCATGAGATGAGACTATAATAGCATTGGAAAGTACAGAGAGATTGTAGCTTGCAAGAGAGTGAAGTGCGTGTGAAGAAAAACCAGATGGAATGTGCAACGTGGAAGAATGAACACAGATTCAGAATTTATAGGCTCAGGGTTTTATATTTTGGGTATCTTGTGATTAATTCAATAGTTTTTTCTTGTTATGAACATGTTAAGAGATATATCATCGCTTCCTCGTCTAACGGTCACTTTTTCACCTTTTTTTTTTCTGTTTAGAAAAAGGAGGGCAGAGAAAAATTATTTTCTGGATGAGTGCATCTTATTATAAGAGAGCTATCTATGAATAATTCAATAAAAGTAGTATATAAAATGTCAAATTGTTTTGGCTCTTCCAACAACATTCTAGCTTCATATAAAAAATGGATTTTCTACTATGATTCTTTGGTTATTACTGTTAAAATCAAATTAGTCAAACCATATCTTCGATATATACTTGTAGTAACAATATATATGATCAACTAATTGCTAACAGTCTCCAATACATGTTTTTAATAATAGAATTGTAATACAATTATTAATATCTTGTTATTTATTATTTTATTGCTTGTTTATCCTTTTTAAGATTAATCACATTGTTGGACTGTATATCATATTATTTTTTTAGCTGTCAAATTAAAAACAACTTTCAAAGTCATATACAGAATAGAAAATATCTAATTGAATATTATTTTTTTTAACTTGAATTTATTGTCATATTTAAACCGAGTCATATGTCACTTTTATGTTTGGTTCCAACAAATTACCAAATTGCAAACTCCCGAACGTAGCAATATGTGAAGTTTTTTTTTTTATTATTATTAATTGAGCTACACTCAACTCAATCATATTAAATAAAAAAATAATA
>Ga0123340_1008038_pt1 | contig 10034 bp, 4 predicted proteins | sample SirMexnodulemix_FD_89961 | JGI IMG/M metagenome (GOLD analysis project Ga0123340, IMG submission 89961) | Root nodule microbial communities of legume samples collected from Mexico - Siratro Mexico nodule mix | ecosystem: Host-associated > Plants > Roots > Nodule | place: Mexico: Nepantla...
ACAATTAGATAAAATAGTTAATAACATTAAAATAATAATACATCTAATATTAAATTGACACATTCATAAAAAAATATCATAACATGTTATTGCGAAAGTCGTTCAATTTGATTCTGCATCTTGTCCATTCTCTGTTCCACTCCCTCAAATTGCCTGTCCATATGCATTTGGAAATAATTAAGTATATTGTTCATATGAGTCTGCAAATGATCTAATCTGATGTCCATATGTGTCTGCAAATTATAATAATAAAATGCATTTATAATTCTTAAATATTCAATACAAAATATACTCACGCCTAAATATTATAAAGAAATGCATATAATAATCTAAACCTATAATAAATTTAAATAATAATTAATACAAAACTAAATTTATTATATAAAATATTATTCACATATTTTTCAGTTCTTCGATATTTTTAATTGAATTAAATTATACAAACAACTATTTCTTAAATTATTTACATTCAAAATTAATTACGTATTTATAATTACTAAATATCATATAAAAATATACTCACACACATAAATATTGTAAAACAATTTATATAATAACCTAAACCAATAACAAACTTAAATAACATTTAATACAATTTTAATTTTCATTCACATAAATAATTATTATAACTCCTAAATATCTTAAAAAAAATACTCAAAAAACATAAATATTATAAAAGACCTATATAATAATCTAAACATATAATAAACTTAAATTAAATTTAATACAAAATTAAATTCATTCATATAAAACTTTATTTAACAAACTTACATAAAATTTAATACAAAATTAAATTTATTCATATTAAAAGTTATTTAACTAAATGAAGATTGTTTTTAAATTCTGAAATATTTTTATTTCAATTAAATTATACATACAACTACTTTTTTAACTTATTCATAATTCAAAATTAATTATAGAATATATTTATAATTACTAAATTAATTCAAATCCTAATTAATTCTAATATACAGTCAAATGAAACAATTGTTTGTAATGAATAAAAATAAATAACTACTTAATTTAAATTTTTAATTGAATTAAATGCATTATTATGAATAATTAAAACGTAATTATAATAAATCTAACATATTAAACATTAAATACTCAAATTATGTCTAAATATATAATAATATTTAAAATTAATAAATATTTTAAAGTAATATTATTTCTGTATTTTCTAAAACATGAGTACAAATATAATATATACAACTAATTAAATATATAAAGCAAAAAACATAATATAATATAAAACTAACTAACATATGAAGCAAAAAATTTATAACTGTAATCAATTATCAAAGTAGGATAATCGATTATAGTTATAAAATATAACTACATACAGAATATACCATACACTACCACGCTTACCTTGCTGCACTCTGCTTCCGGTATCACTGTCACCCTTCCGGCACCACCACCATGACGCTTCCGGCACCACCACCAATTCACCAAAACAGCCCTTCCTACACCAGCAGAAGCACCACAAAAGTGCTTCCTACACCACCAGCACCACTTCGTCCACACCAGAACAAGCACAACTTCTTGCACCAGCACCCACTGGTTCCAGCAGCAAGGAGGCTTCCAACACCAATACCCAATGCTTTCGACTATGAAGGAAGCCACTTATAATTTTCACTCCACTGGATGCAATGCAGAGACAATTTATAAGCAAAGATTCAAATTCAAATTCATTTGAAATTTTCAAAGCTGACATATGTGGGAATCTCTGCTTTCATGGGAATCTCTGAAGCTATGGAATCTCTGTAAGCTAGCTTCTTCAGACTCTATCACGTTATCAGTTTTTTTTGCATGTGAAACCACAGTGAAGGAGTGAGTGAACGAGGACCGTTGCTACAGTCGAACTATGAATGCAAACACAATGTTAATATTTTAATTAATTTCTTTTAAAATTTTCAATTTGACTGTCATTTATTTTTTCAATGCAATAATTATAATTTTATTTCAATATTATCCTAATTAAATATTGACATTTTTTTTCATTGTTAGTCATAACCCAAATAGGTTAGAGAAAAATATTATTCAACATAATTGATACGTCAATTGTTCATTGTTCATACAGGAGAGTCTAAAGATATTCTAATATTTTAACTAATATAAAAAAAATTAGAAACAAATTGAAATATATTAATGCTTTTAAAAATTGAAATATCAGAAAATTTAAAATTTGCTTAGAAAGTTAAAACTATTATCATTGCAGGGAGAGGGGTTTTTAAAATTGAGTGCATCTCCGAAATTCTTCTTCATTATTAAATGATTTAATTTAACTTCTAGTTTCTAACTTATTCTTATCAATATTCAAATCCATTTATTTTCTGTTTCATCTCCAAACATAAACATAGTATTTAGTTAATATTAAATTTAAAAAGATTAAAAAAAATCTCAAATTTCACACTTTCAAATAAATCAAATACAATTTTTAAATTTAATTTGCTTAAATAAGTGAGTCAAAATTGAATAACCTTTTTCCCACTGAGTCTACCTGAACTTTAAGTGTTCAACTTTCCTTAAGAAGAAATTATATTTCCTTCAATATATATTCTCGAAATTCTTTCAATGTTATAAATATTCTCACTTATATGATGATACTTGCCCTAAATAAAAATAAACAAATTATTGATACAGCTAATAATTATAAAAATTAGATCAATAATTTACGAACAGGTTATTTAGTTCATTTTAAGATAAGTTAAACCATCTTTGCAATGTGAACTGTTTATTTGAAAATTTGAATATACATGTATTCATGGCAGGATTTGCTTAGAGGCGGTGCATTTGTCTGCTGCAAAATGTATTTGTTGATTACTTAATAATTAATCACAATAACAATATCTCAGATATGATGACACACACCTTCCAAAATCAGGATTTGTAGTTGAATAGCTTAGTCCAAGAGGAGTAAACATTGCTGCACTTGTTCAGAAGCACAAAGAATGCAATTCACTTGGCCTAAAATTGATTTACATAACACACAAACAAAGAAACACCCACAGACAAATAAATAAACCAAATAGGATTTCTCCATTAGCCAAGAGCTCTGGCTGTCACTGGATGCATTTATGTTCTCTCTACCATCTACACAAACTGTTCATATACTTATTTTATTCAACAAATGTCTGAAAGGTTCCACCAACTGGGACAACCTTCATGTGCAACACTGCCAATTCCAATATGTTAGTTTCCACATTGGAAATAACTATGAGACAAGACACCTCTTTGGACTTCCACGTGATCAGTGACCGATACAACGTGTTAATCTCAACATAAACTAATATGGAAAACCACTTCTTCTTAATCTACCATTACGGTGCTTGTATCTTTCTTAAACCCTATCGTGGCAGACGCACAGGATGACCCTAATGGGGAGGGGATCAAGATCGTTTGATCAAATTGTAAGGAACCTAAGCACATGTCATGTTTCTGATCTAATCTCATTAGTTTGATTAATGGATTTTTCTTGTCATGTTTCAAACGCAAATGATTCTTTTTATTCCTCTCATAAATTCATCAGTATCTACTCGGGATTATGATATTTAATCAAATTGTCAGATGACATGGCTTTAAGTGCTGTGTGTAATTTCCAAGAAAGTTTCTTTGGTCAACCAGTGAAGTAATGTTCAACTTTAGCCAACAGGTTCCTTTTATTACTTTTTCTTCCGTTGAATATTTATATAATAAATAGACGAACATATACTTAACTTCTTTTTCTTATACATGTAAAAAAAGTTAATGAGAATAATGTTAGATCCATAGCATCTATGCAACTCTTTGTAAATAGCAGAAGAAATTCTTCACGACTCTAATGCTAAGAGTCATGGTAAGTATGAATATAACGAAGTTGATTACTTTAATCGCCAAATGTCGGGGTATATCATTCATTGGATGTATCATTAACTGACATGAATAATGGCTAGGAAAGAGACAATATTGAAAGTTTCGGTATATATCTCAAACACCTACGTCAATAATTAATAAAAGGGTAACATATGAATTAAGAATTTTGCTCCAATTTGAGCCGTTTATCATCCCTTGTAAGTCACGTGTGAAGTTTTCAGTATTTATTATGTTGAACAGGATCCCAATGACAGTAACCAAACTTTTTTGGAAAAGGCAACCACTGGAACGATGCACTGAAGCCACCCTGCTTTTGATCTTTGATCTATTCATCAGTATTGACAATTGGTAGTTTATTTATACATATATGCGCGTTCATATATAGTGCAAAATATTGAAAAAGCCAACATTACCATGCGTATGTAATGCTGTTAATTGCATTGTTCCTTCCTCGATACATGCAACGTTATATATAATTCTCTCCTAGAACTTATATTCTTAAAAAAATCAGAATATGCAAGTTTAATATGTCGTTCATGTATCATGTGATGATCAGTATATTTATTGCGTGCAGATAGTCTATGCCTTTTAGTGATTTTTTTTTACGAGGAAGTTTAATTTCTGTAATGGCTCGTGATAAGTTTAATTTCTTTTATTGAATTAATGAGAAAGTTTTCTGGTCAATGAAGGAATTTGAAAGTCAACTCTTCGAAAATTAAAATCTTAGATACCTAATGCTTTTCTTTTCTGTGAGGTTGAAAGGGAACATAAATGCTAGCTCATTCAGAAGTTCAAGTCCAACGTATAGCTAGTTTGAAAACGCTGAATGTGTAATTTTAAAGATTGAATTTCATATCCACGAAAGAAGAAAAAATACAAGCAAGTTGCTACCAAAAACAACATAAAAATATTGATCTCTTGCGCGTCTCGTAGGTTGTAATCTCTTGCTTTCCTACCTAACTAAAAGATTTTTCCATTAACAAATAGAGAGAATTCAGAGTGGGCTAGAATTTGGAAAAGAAATAAAACCCAAACTTTGTTACGAACCATAAATAATCAATATATATATAGCATTCTACTATATACTATATATAATTTCTCTTTCCTTCTCTAACATCTAAAATCAAATATCTTCTACATTTCCCTTCATCCACCCCGCTTGAGCGTGATGACCTTGGGTTTACTTAGTACGTACAGTTACAGCATCATACTTCTTTTCTATTCCTTCTGCCTCTTAGACTCCAAGCAGCACGTAGTAGAGTATGGTTATGGGCAATGCAATCAGCATTCCAAATATAACCCTGCACAATTTGCGAACTCTCTTTAATTTTTAATCATCTGCATCTAATAAATTTTCCTTACAACTTTGTTAACACCAACCTTACATTGAAAATTTTAAAAGGGAAAAGTTATTAAAAAATGAAACATTTATCATCAGGAATATAGAAATCATTAATTTAACCAAATAAGAAACATACGACACTTACGCAGTACTAAGTATATCTGCGTGGAGATTGTATTCTTTGGCAAACACAAAGGGAACGATACCTTGGGGAAGGGCAGCCTGCAATATATAGGCCAGATCATGAACAACTAAGAATTAATAATAACAACATTATAGACTTTGATTATAATAAATAGTTAATTAGAGAAGGTTTCATTTCACCTGGACAATTGCAACATGCAAAAGAACTCCACGGAGTCCGATGCCTATGGAGGTTGCAGCAATAACAGCTGGACCTGTCAAGAACCTTACAGCCATAGAAAATGCTGCCACAGATTTTCCACAGGCAATGATCTTGGGTTGTAATGCCATGAACAGACCTGATTACAATAAAGTGAATTATATTACAAAATTTCCCATATAATTTGCCCTTTTTTTCAAAAAAACGTATATATGATATAGTGTTGACAGAAAGGAGAAAAAAATAAATAAAGGGAACAAGTACCTAGACTGAACATGGCCATTCCTAGACCAGCATCAGACAGTATTGAGATGGAACCTTTTACAATAGTTGGCATTTCAATGTGCCACCTGCATGCATGCACATAAGCAAATTAAACGATTTATAAGTTACAGCAACGGCGACAAGTAAACATTTTTTTTTTAACTTTGAAATTCATGTATACCTAAATGATATGAGAGACCATGCGAGACCCAAAAGACTGGAGTAGGTATTAGGATTTCTTATGAGTTTTCTCCAAACCATGATGAGGATGAGTCTTGTCATGACACTTGCAGGTGGCATCTGTTGGTTTTTGTTTGCATTGCCTTCCAAATCCACCTTCTTCTGGCAGGTGTATGGAGATCCACTTGTGGGAAATTTGGCTCCCTCATCCATTTCAAGCTCCTTCTCTCCGCTCCCTCTACGACCAGGACTCATGTTCTCAATCAGTTCTTGAACAGCTGCATGCAAAATCTCACATTTAAAAAATCCATGTCAATGCCTCTATAACAAACTCCATCGTATTGCAAATTAACCCTACTTCAAATGAAAACAGAAGTCCTAGAATGGTAAAAAATTAACTTCTTTTAGATATAAATAATCACAAATACCTCCTTTTTGTTACAATTTTAAGGGTGTTTTCAACATACACATATCTTTGATATATGATTTTGGGGTTACCTTTGGAAGCAACAGTTTCGTGTGGAACAGCCTTAGAAGGATCAACTGTGCCAAAGTCGGTAGAGGCAGCTCTATTAACTGCATGCCTCAAATTCCCCTCGGAAACTGGTGATGCGCTTGAACTCCAAACAAACATGTGTAACTCCTTGTTAGGTGCAGCACCGCCACCAGTGCTATCTTTCTTTTTGGGGCCACCGGCGCTTGTAGACCCTGAAAACATTGGATTAGGAGGTGGGTAAGAAGAAACCAAACCTCCGTTAAACAACTCTCCACTCATGCTCCTCCCTCCTCTCTTTTTGTGCATCTTCAACATCTCCTCTTCAAAATTAGAAGTCCTTGGTGTTGCCCCCTTGGAAGATTGCAACGAGTAAACATCACCAATACCACTATTACTCTGGAAACTGTTTGTGTAGCCGTGCTTTGGACTCGGTGCCTTGCTTGCAAACATGGCATAAAAGTCTGTTTGGTTGAAACTTGAAGCTCTTGGGGTTGGTTCTCTTGATGACTGAACGGAATAGATCTCAACCCCAGTGAGATTAGAGGCTCTAGGAGTCATGGAAGTTAAATGGGATTTGTTGAAGGAAGATATCATAGAAGAAGCTGCTGATCTCTTAACCACCACATGGAGCTTTCCATCTTCTCCTATCTCAGCATCAGTTTGCAGTGGCTCCCTACCATTGAGTGAGACAACATCTGAGTCCACCCTGAAGGAGGTGATGGAGCCTGCAGTCTCAGGGAACTGTTCTGTGATGAGCAGTTTGGCACCTCTATATTCAAACAAGAACAGCATGAGAGTGTACCATATGACACTTTGCAACACCACGATTTGAACCATGAGGCTCCCTGAAAAGTCCCCATACATGGCCTTCAACAGAGGGATCCCCATGACAAGGGTGTTTGGAAGAGTGGAAAGAGAGAAGAGGGTGATGGTCCAGTCTAGGCTGCCATGTTTTGTGAAGGTGTTCCATAGAAAGAGAGCACCTAGAATGACAACTTTTTGAAGACAATCAGCTGCTATGAAGTGGTAGTTCATAGCATAAGGGTCATTGGAGGAGATGAAGTGGAAACTAAGCAGTGGAACTGCGAAGACAGCAACAAAGCGGTTTATGCCTGAACATTGATCAGGTGTGAAAATTTTCCACCACCGAACTGAACCATATGCTAATATCATAGCCACGTAGAGGGGCACAATAGCCGCGAAAACATCATAAATATCCTTAAGGGTTATCATGGTTAACGCAGGGTTGTAGCTAGGTCAATCTAGAGAGAAAGAGAGTTGTGAGAGGTTTTGTAGGGTAGCGTTTAAGCTGGAAAAGAAGGAAACATGACTGAAATTAAGGACCTCTCACCAGAAAGAAGGCCAATAGGCTTAAACCTTCACTAGTAGTCCTCTCTTATACACATGTCTAGGTTGCTAATTTTTTTAAAAAGTGCCACCTAGATCAATAATTAATTAGATGCCATTTTTTATGATTTCTGAAATCAACAGAGATGATTCTCCTTCACAACTCAAGAAGTGCGATTATTTACGGATAATTGTGAAATATTTTCTTTGAAAGATTAAATCTTTTTATTTGTTTGTGATAAAGTTGTACAGTAAATGTACTACAAATATAGAGAGAAATGAAATAAATGGACAGTGTTATTTTAACACCACTGTTTTTCCCTTTTGTGTGAATAGAAAATTTTAAAAAGCACTCGATTAACTTGTTTTTTTATGTGAAAATCATATAAAAAAAACTTCATTATATTTTTATAGAGCTTTGTCTCGACAATTTATTCGTGAAGATTGAAAGATAAAACTAAGCCTAAAAGATAATGTTTACATAAATGAAAATAAATAAATAAAAATATTTTGGCAACCTTTAATTATTTCCTATATAATTACTTCACAACTCGTTACAATAATATAATAATATGAATATTTAAATTAATAAGACTATTTTTAAATATTATATTATTATAATAAAGTTAGTAAGTAGTGATATATAAAATAAGAGTTGTGAAAATATCATTATTCAATCTTCATAAAAAAAAAAGTATCACCTGGTTAACAAAATAAGGTAGAGTGATAATTCAAAAGAAAAGCTCAAGTGGGTTAAATGTAGTCAGAAAATTAAAGGGTTTTGGATTTTCTATGAACTGTGTGTATTTGATTATAAGCCTATCTCGGCGCCATTGTAGTCGTTGATGCACATGTGAGTTAGGCCATATTCAGTGATCTGCGGTAGCAGCAAAGATCTTTGAGCGAGACTATTGATTTTTTAATGGTAGTGGGATGTGAAGAAGATTCAGACATAAATGAGCTTACTCCATTTTGGATATTACAAAGAAGCCAAACGGTTCAATCACTCTGTGCTGCCAAATCAAACAAGTACAAACCATGTGGTCAACATTCATGCCTACATTTCCATTGTAATTAATTGTTAGGGTTTCTCTAATTTATATATATATATCATGTGTCACGTTACTGTGAGTGTGAACGAGTTCACCACATGATTTTTCTTTATTTCACTAATGAATGTAACAAGAGCAAAATTCTAAAGATTCTTTAGGGTTTTTTAGTCTAAGTATATTTATTTTTATCACAAATGTCTTTTCCTTTTTTTACTAATAGTATAACGAAGTTTATTAGTCTTTCCTCTCAACTAACCAAACAACAATAACAAAAAAATTAAAGAAATAAGTATTCAACAATATTTCATTTATAATAAATATGATTTATGATGGCATCTTCTACATTATTCTAATAACAGGTTGAAAGACGATTAAATTGAAGTCATTCTTAATTATAATTTTTAATTAATTATTGTTAAAAAAAATAAGTATAGCTATAAAAGAAATTGACAATATAAAAAGTTGATCATGACAAATTTACAATAAATTTAAAGTTAATATTAGACTTTTGACAATGATTATAAGTTAACCATAGTAAAAAGTGAGAAAATGATAACAATTTTTTATAATTGTCAACAAAAAGACAGCAATGAAGTAATTGATTTAATGTTAAGATAAAGGTTTTGTTAGTTCAATTGTCATTCTTTTGTCACCTTATTATATGAATAACCATTATTTAAATTTTTTTTTCACTTTTTTTCTTTGATTATTCTTACATAATTTAAAATAAAAAGGATGGTGATGTCTTTGTCATAAGAATAAGAACGATTATGTCTTTATAAGAAGATGAAGAAAAATAATTTTGTTGTCATTATTGTTATGTTCTTGTTATTAGTATTGTGTTGTCATGTTATTAATATTGTGTCTTCATAAGACGAAGAGAAGAATGATTATACGTTCGTTATAAGAAAAATAATATTGTGTCTTTGTAAGAATACGAAGAAAAAAAGAATTGTATTGTCGTTTGATGAATAAAAAATTGATAAAATACAAAAATCGAGAGAAGGGATTTACTGTAGATCTTCTTTGCAATGATGCGAAAATTTGCAAAGGAATACAATATTTTATATTTTTTTATATAATTAATCATATTATAATTTGTTAATATTTATATTATAATAAAATAAATATAATTAATTATATATAATATAATAA
>Ga0123340_1008039_pt1 | contig 10033 bp, 4 predicted proteins | sample SirMexnodulemix_FD_89961 | JGI IMG/M metagenome (GOLD analysis project Ga0123340, IMG submission 89961) | Root nodule microbial communities of legume samples collected from Mexico - Siratro Mexico nodule mix | ecosystem: Host-associated > Plants > Roots > Nodule | place: Mexico: Nepantla...
AGGAACAGGGCCAAAAAGTAAAAGCCTATAACCTATTGGGACAAAACCAAATTGGGCCAAGAAGTTAAGTCCGTTAACAATGTACGATCCGGCCTATTAAGAGTAGAGTACTAGTTACAATGTTTTAAATTTTACCCCTTGATTTTATTTTTTCTTATTTTAGTTTTAGTTGGGGTTATCAATGAATAAAATTTGTCATCAAAACTAAAATCATTACTTGATACTTATAATTATTTTTTAATTGATTTTGCACTGTTTTATTAAATTTTTTAGTCGCATCAAATTTTATTATTTGATCACATCCTATTTTCTTAAAAATATTTTTTTAGATATAGTTGTTGTAAGAATGTTTCTATTGCTTTATTAGGGTGTTTGATTTCATAACATATAACAAAAACATGTTTCTGAGGATATTTTTCTTAAAAGGTTTTGCGGTGAACTTAACAAAAATACGATGAGAATAATAAGCCCAAAGTAAAAGGAAAGGTAAATCCAAATTTCTTAGTTTTAACAAAATGTGATCCTGGACTTTCTGGTAGTGATTGGGTCATGTTTGTACACTTGGGCTGCTCACAAGTTGGTCTTATTTTCTTTAGAAATTATAGAAAAACTCACCTCAACAATACACAAATAATTTTATTTATAAAAAAATGATTTTTGTATAAATAATTTCACATCTTAAATTATTTATATATATATATATATATATATGAAGTATTAACGAGTATTATTTACTGTATATTTCAACTTTCAAGCATAGACTTAGAAGTTAAACCTCTAAACCTATTAGGAACATTAGGTTACAAACCCTTCTGTTCTTTTTTCTTTTCTTTCTCCCTTTTTTCTAAAAAAAATGAAACCAGTAGTTCTTTTTATTTTTCCTTTTAAATAATAAAATAGTTTTCTCACTAGCTAAAGATCGAAAAATTGGACCATGTGTCTTCAAAATGGGTTTCCTCTTTGTCATGTTGAACTTGCCATTGGAAAAAAAAAAAAAAAAAACTTTACACTAGTCATTTAAGAAAACAACAACTAAACTAGTTTTGAGGGATATAATTTGAGAACCAATATGAATGTACAAAATATTGCGTTTTCTCTAGTTATTATATTTTAGTAACTTGGCGTTAGGACTTATTTATCCTCTAGCATCCGTTTTCTATTTCTATAAATTTCTACCCCAAGACATTAAATTTTAAAATGTTTGAAAGAAGATATGTTCTTTAATGAGATTTTCAATAATGATTAATTATTGACTAATTCAATGAATATATTTCATATCAGTAAGATTGATTGAAAAAAATGTTTGGCTTTAACTTTTTGGCTTGTCATTAACCAACTACCATTATGTGATTATTGATGGCTACCATTGCTCAATATCTTAAACAATTGTCATATTACATTCACTCTGTTTTTGCAATCACTTCCTTCTACCATTGTGGGAATTCATATAGTACTTTTTAATAAACGGGTTACAATAGGTAATATGTTGCTTCATATTACCATAAATTTATTTAATTTGGTTTCATTTCTCTTATAAAAATTAATTTATGTCTTTTATATCTTTCTGAAAAAAACTTATAAAATAAGTATTTCAAAGAGTCTTATCATAAGCAATGGTAGAGAGGGGGAATGCTTCCACCAACTTCTTCTCTAACTTTAAGCTTGAAAAGTGGGGCCAAGATGAGACAAAAACAAGCAACAATTTTCAAGATAAAGTTGCTCTTAATAGTAAGTGGTTAGTGACACTAATTTATGTTCTCACTTTTAGGATTCCAAAATTGTTATTTTCCAAAATAGTGCCACCCAATGCCACGTCTGACATATGATTCGAAAACTATTATTTGCCAATACTAATATTCTAAAACCATTTTTATATTTTTTGTATTCTCTAGACTGATGAAAACACAAGCCTTAATGTGTTTGAGTATCTGAATTTTGTATCATACTATTTTATTGAGTTTAAATTTAATTATTTTAACATTTTTTATTATTTACATATTAATGTGTATAATAATGTTATATTTTTAATACAAAACTTTTTATTTTTACATTGTTGTGTTTAGATTTGAGATATTGAAGAGATTTAAATACAGGATAACAAAATTTGCAATCAATGTGAGTGGTGGGAGAGAATCATTTTAACAATGATTTAAAAGGCCATAAGGTAAAAGAAAACAGATTAAATAGTTTTACATATAATAAAGAGTATATTGGAAAGTAAAACGTAAAAAGACATGATTTTTTTATAAGAAGTAGTTAATAATTATTTTTTATTATAAAAATAATTAAATAAAAAATTATTTAAAGATTAAAATTTTATCATTGTATAAATTAAGTAATAAATCATGTTCGAGATTTAAAATAGTCTATCTCTAAATTAGTTGACATATAAAAATGTAAATGTATAAAATTATAATTTTATTGCCTATTGTCATAAAAATTATTTATTTTATTGGTGAAAATTATTTGTAGCTCCAATTGAAATATAATATAACAAATGTTTTAGTTGTTATTGTAACAACCTAAAAAATAGTTATAGAGTAAAAATGGTAAAAATTAGAAGGAAAAACAGAATCTTTTATTATTAAATTAAAAAGTGTATAAATAGAAAATGTTGGTATTCGATTTTTACTTTTATCTAAATTATTGTCTCTTTAAATATAAAATGATTTCATCTATTTTCTCATTATAATTTTAATCATATTTCTGATCACACTGACTATCAGAGGACGTCTATATATTTCTGGTAACAAACTGAGCATGATTGTCCGATCATAATTTTGAATTGAGTAAGTTCACTCTTTGTTCATTTATTTTAAGTCAATTTTTTAGTGTTCTTAGTTATTTTAGCTATCTAGCATGCTTGTGACATCTAGGACATCAGGATGGATTTTTTGTTAGTTTATGAGTGTAGTGGTATAGTCTAATCTTTGATCAGAATTCTGTGGTGCAAGTTAGGAAAACCTCTGTGAACTATAAACTTGTGAGCTCTTTTGAAGAGTGCTTTACTTAATTCAGTTAAGGGAAGTTAGTTGTATGTTTTATACTAGTTAGCTATCTTCAAGTAGAATCCTGGGATAGAAGAGTTGAATGTATAAATCTTTGACCATCAGTGCTCAAGTTTTTCTTACAGGTCAACTAATCCTTGAGCACTAAACAAGTCTAATTGTTTAATTTTGTGTAATTATTTTACTTAAACTAAGCAGTGGAATAGTACTTGAATGTAGAAGTATAATATCTATAGATTAACTTTGATAGAGGTAAGATTAAATATGGTTTGTGATGATGTATTGATATGTTTTTTGAGGATGATTAATGTTTGAAGTAGTGAATTAGTTGTTAAAACCAAAAATGCAGTTAGTTTTTATGCTATTTTTGCTTAAGCGAAAATGGGAACCTACTCTAGGGTTGATTTTCACTCATTTGAGGAGATTTTTTATCAAGCAAAAACGAAGACCTGCTCTCAGGTTCATTTTTGCTTAGTGAGGAGATTCTCGCTCAAGCGAAAATAACACTACAACTAGACCTGCCCTCGGGTTCATTTTGTTGTATTTATGATACCACTTGTTGTGGTTGTTGGAAGAATCCGATGGGGCATAACCAGGGAGATCTCACAAGAAGGAGAAATGAGTCAAACATACATAAGGAAATGACACTACATTTAACCCAAAACCTTAAGGCAATAGGTTTATGGGTCTTCTTTCTTATATATTGCTTAACTTTCTCATTTTTTATTAAATGTGAGACTTAGACTCGCACTTGGATTCCTAACAATCTCCCCCTCAAGTGAGAGTCCATCATATGAGCCGGTCACCATCAGGTCGGTGCGAACCTTCGGCTCTGATACCACTTGTTGTGGTTGTTGGGAGAATCCGAGGGGGCATAACCGGGGAGATCTCACAAGAAGGAGAAATGGGCCAAACATACATAAGGGAATGACATCACCTTTAACCCAAAACCTTAAGGCAGTAGGTTTATGGGTCTTCTTTCTTATATATTGTTTAACTTTCTTATTTTTTATTCAATGTGGGACTTAGACTCGCACTTGGATTCCTAACACATTTTTGCTCTAGTGACGAAATTTTCACTCAAGTGAGGGAAATGTCGCTTAAGCTAAAAAAAACTTAATTTGCCCAATTTTAATTGTTTGATTCTTTTGTAATGCCTTTTGTGGATTTAAGATAAACAATTTGTTTCTTATTCATGGTTGAGATTGAATAGTATTGAAGATTTTGAAGTTTTAGAGATATTTGAATTTGAAATTGAAAAGGTTATGAATGTATGAGTGGAATGTCGAGATGTATGACTTGATTTGAAATATATGTGACCTTTGATCCAAACATAGTATTTTCAGGAAAGAAAATATCCGTGTGGAGAATTAATAGGATATATGTCTAAGGATCTGATCAATAACGATTGATATCCTAACTCTATTAGTAATAGAAATCAAATAGATGAACATTATTAGGTAGTGAAAGTTGAAGGAGGTCTGAGGGTCTAAATTGGGTAACTGTAACTTAAAATATAGCTGGTCAGGAAAGCCTTAGGTGAACTAATCCTGTCAATTTAGATTTGTATGGCAAATGCATATCTCAAAGTCTATTCAATATACGAGTTTTTTGGAAGTAGAATTGAGTTTGTCTATATTGTTTAAGGTCATGAGTTAAGAGTTTTAGATGAGTTGGATGATAGATTATGTGAATGAATTATTGTGTTAAATGTTATCTATATGCAATCAATTTTAGATTATATGAGAAATCTTTTAATTATTAGTTTATCATTTCTTACTTATATTGGCATGTTTGTTTTTTGTGATAATTGTTTTATACACAGGAGTAGGTAATGACATAATAGAACATATAATGTTATAGCACGATGAACATGATAATGTTGTATTAATTATACTATTAATGTAACTTAAATTTAAATTTAAATTTATCTGAATACAATATGCATATTTGGTTTAATAATATAAATGAGCTAAAATTTAATAGATTCAGTATATATTAAATGTAGCAAGAATTACTTATTATGATTTAAAGTCTTTAAAACATGTTTCGCATTTATTTTAACATAAATTTTAACATAATGTGGTTAAAAATGAATTTATTAATATATGTATTATGATAGGAGTATAATATTAATATATATATATATATTGATTTGATTGGTTTCATGAGTTAACTTTTGATGATATTACTTAATAAAGAAGTAGCTACAGGTGGTGTTGGAAACGTGCAGCTTTCTAGACGATGATTGTACTGTCATATTCTAGGAGTTTGTATTTATCTGTTTTCTTATTTTTAACCCTGCAATTACTTTTTATGCTTAAATTTATTTATTTATTAACTGTACTCAACAAATTCTAGAATTTTATAGCTGGATGCATAGCAACACTGTTATAGAACAGCAGTTGTAGCAGTGAAAATGTACAAGGAAAGTAACGATGATTCTAGGAGCAAAATGCTAGGAAGCTGTAAACAACAAAAAAGAAAAAGGCCATTAACCAACATTATTTTCTATCAGCAGCTTATTACTGAACATCTAAGAAATCAATGTACTTCATTTTCTCCAAATCATACTGCAGCACGACAACGTTATCTTCTAGTTTTATATTATATTTGTCTCCCTGAATCCGCGTTATTCTCCAATTAACAGCTAACCCTTTATCTATTTCTCAAGATACTAACAATCTAAGCTTCCTACTTTTATACTAGGGATGATGATTGAAATGTTGATTACATATGCTGATGTTATACTAAAGTTTACTGTGTCTGCATTTCATCTCCCATATTCATTTGATTTGTTACTTGAGATTGATAACTAGATCCCAACAAAGTAAATCTGCTTGTTCATTTAATCTCTGCTATGCAAAAAAACAAAGGAAGAGTTTTATTCTATTTAGGATTTAAATAAAATTCCGTAGAGGTCCTTGGTTACTGTTGCAGAACTTAAGATGGTGGTGTTGTAACGTATTATTCTATCAATATGGTTACATATTATATATTTTTAGTATTTAGAGATGGATTCAGTGACATGTTTTCTAGTCCCTAAAAATAATTTACCAAAACTTAATTATTATATGATTATTAAATTCATTTTAGTCACTAAACTAATTTCTATGTAACAAGTCTTAATATATAACCACCTAGACTTTAACCACTTATATATATAACAATAAAATTTTAATTTACTATTTACCTATTTTAATGACTATTTCTAATAACTTAGAGAGTTTGTCTATGAAAACAATTTTTCTTGTAATAATTAAATTTATTTTCCATAACATTATCACTACTATTATCTAAATTTCGAACAACATTCTTAAAAAAAGTTAACCTTTAGAAATACAATTTTGTTCCCACCGTTTCTCTTAATTTCAATTTGAAACTGTAATTTTATAATGTTGGTTTTGTTTAAGTTGTGATTGTGATATAGATGATTATGTTCATTGTCAATTTTAGACAATAGAAGAAGAAAAATGTGCTAGATAACTTGAGAGAGACAAAAATGACTAAAACCAAAACACAGTAAAATCATATATAATTATTTTCCTATTCTTAGACTATTAATCAATTTTAATTTCTCGCTATATCACTCTTCCTATCACATAATAACACCTATACTATTTATATTTGATTTTACTGAGTGTGATCCAACATTTGAGGTGTTCGTGCATATTTTTCATTAATAACAAAATGTATACTAATTTGGTGTTTGTAGACTTGAGTTTTTATGATGAAAAGGTTACAAAAACCAAGTAAATATATGTTTGCTTCACGGTTACTCTCCACAATTTCATTAACTATTGAATCTGATCTAAAGTTTCACCTATCAAATGGTAAATTAAACTTTAAAAACATTGATTTTACTAATTTACCATTTTTTTCAGTTATACGTTTATCTTATAAAGTAAATAAAATTAATCACTATTTGTCTGATTAATAGAAAGAGTGTTGTTATGAAGATAATATGAAACAAATTAAAGATATATTAAAACATAATATTTTTAATTATTTTTCTGAACGTGTGTATAAATGACAAATAAAACAATTTTAGGAGCAACTGCTAGACACGATAATGTCTTTTGTCCTTAAGCTCTCCACTGATGTTAGTGTCTGTAATTGGAGTGTCTTTTCAGAAGAGTAAGTGCTTCCAGGCTTAGGCCCACATGCAACCCACAAAGTCAAGATGTTGGATTTGTTGCCTCTAAGATAAAATAATTTAATCCATTTTCATTAACCTAAGCATGTATAAAATAAACAATTAGGCACATATGTGGCCAATCGGGTGGGTGTAAAGAAATAATATTAATTTTAATTATTGAATCTGAAAAGGTGATTATAAAGACATTTGTTTGGGATGAAGTTTAGGAAATGTCAAATTAATGGTAAAAGAATTTTTCTTCGGATGGATTCACTAAAGAGAAATAAATGAAATTCGACCAGTAAGAGTTATTATAATATTAAAAAAAATAATCCATTTTAATCATTTTTTTTCTGTTTTTATTAAGTTTTGATTTAATTTAAATGTATTATTTATATACATTATAAATATCAAAAAATTACCTTAAAATGTATTCATAATAAGGAAGAAATATACTTTTCAAACAATTTTGTATCCATTAACTCAATTAAACTCATCGTATTATTAGCCAGGTTCACTTTAGACTAATAACATAAACTCAACCTAATTAAAATTAACTCAGACTACTTTATTCGAGTGAATAACAAATTTGACTGGATTTCAACTAATTATATTCTTCTTGAACAACTTTACTATAAACAAAGAAGATAATTCTTTCCTTTTGATATTCAACTTGCAGTTTAAATAAATAATTTAAAATGCATTGAGTATTTGAATAAAAACGGACTTTTTCTACATTTTAAATAATATATAATTCAAGATCTAACGAACTGATAAGTATATATTTTATCATTTGAACACGAGAAAAATAAAATCAGAGCTTCTTTGAACGAATTTTAAAAATGAAATGATTGCTAAATACATCTCTAAATTATCTCAAACAAAAATAAGTTGGGAGCATTTAACAGTGGTTCCTTATTTATATAATTTTGTAATTTGATTGTTAAGGTATTCTTTCAAAATCGTGTTTGACTAGACAAAAAAATAGGCTGTTATAGAGACACCTCAATCTCTCTTTGTATATTTCTCTACCTACCCATTATTTTGTATTTCGACAGAGACAACACAAAATGCAGATCAGTTATTTTTGTTAAGACATGTTCCTAGTTCCTAGCTAAGTGCCACTTCTGTCAAAAACAAAAATAAATTGGTTCACTTTGAGAATTAAACCTTCTAAAAATTGAGTTTATAAAATTAATAACTAATATATATAAAAGATTTGAAAAAAAAAAAATCAGTGGGCAAGGCCCCCAACCTAGCTTCATCTATTAGGTAATTATGAGTCCATTTACCCAAATCTATAAGCTCAACCCAATATTAGAATCTAATTATAAAAGATCAAAGTTGATCCCTCTAATATCTATCTTATACTTAAGGTTATGTTTATCGTTTATAGTTCGTTTAGATTTGATTAGGAGTGATGCGACTTTGCTAGATTGAAGGATGAGTAATTATATTGAATCCACATTTATCATTAAATCTAGAGACATTAATTACACCATGAAGAAAGAATCGACCCTATATGATATTAAAAGATTTTTTTTAATTCACTGTTTAAGATTTTTTTGGGAAAAGTATTAAATTGGTGCAATTTTTTCGATATTTATTAAAGGGTGAAATTTTTCTTTTACATAAATGGTATAATTTAGGTACCACTTCAGTTGAAGAAATCATAAAAAAAAAAAAAATTTGAAGTTGTGCCAACTTTTTGTCTGTTTTTATTAAAATCATGTCATATTGGCACGATTTCAATTTTATTTTTTTATTAAAGTCGTGTTAATGCGACCCTAATCTTTTCTCTTTACTTTGTTATTGAAACCTTTCTCTGATTGTCACACATCCAATAGTCTAAATGGTTTGGGATTCTAATCTATGGATAAATTCTTTAATAATAAAATTTAATGATTTGATATTTTTCTCACAAAGACAACTTTAACTATTAAGTCACTCGTTTATCCATTTGTGTGACACTAAGATCTTATCAATTTTACTCTTGGAGGTGTCATTAGACCTAAACCAAGTGTATTTTGGTGTAACTTTTCTACTTTACTTATAAACTCACTAAAACCTTGTATCTTTTTATTACAACTTTCATGTGTTCTAATAGCTTTATTTTCTTCTGTTTTTCGTACTATTTGGTAAAATCTATATTAAAATGTTTGTTTCATAGGATGGCATGGGGGAACCAAAATCTCATGGATTATTCATTGCGCAAGAGCATTAAGACATATGGGCGATTGTCATTGGTTGTTCAAAGCATCTAAGACGTGTTCATGGTACAGGATGAGGGGTGGGCATTAGAAAATTATTTAGTACTTCAGCTTGACGTGTTATTTTATCACAACTTAGTGAGGTCTAGAAGAAACTTCTCAAAGATGAGTTTAACAAGATAACATTTCTCACATGAGGGATGAGTTATTGTCGGAAATACAAGCATAGTTAACATTTATGGGAGTGTCCATTCAATCATCTACTGCTCCTCGACCTCAAGAGGTCTTCCTTGTTATTGTCAACACAAAAGGAAGTTGTCTTGCTCTTAACAATTTAGAAAATGGTGGTGTTGGATCGAACGCTTATTACAAGAAATTTCAAAATTACAGACAAAAAATTACCGACAAATATGTATCTGTCGGTAAAATATCATTACTAACGAATTTTAACAACGGATAAATTGATTGTCAATTTACCGAAAAATTTTACTGACGAATCAAATCCATCGATAACTTTTGACAGATTTTTGTAGTCAATTTACTGGAAAAAAAAATTATTGTAAAATTATTTGTTGATAAAATAATACTAAGAATAATAATAATAATTATTATTATTATTATTGTAATAGAAAAACAACAATAATAATAATAGAAATAATAATAATTGTATTAATAAT
>Ga0123340_1008042_pt1 | contig 10032 bp, 8 predicted proteins | sample SirMexnodulemix_FD_89961 | JGI IMG/M metagenome (GOLD analysis project Ga0123340, IMG submission 89961) | Root nodule microbial communities of legume samples collected from Mexico - Siratro Mexico nodule mix | ecosystem: Host-associated > Plants > Roots > Nodule | place: Mexico: Nepantla...
TACTTTAGGTACGTGCAACTTTTTAACCGTATTAATGGAAAACAGCAACAAAATTACCAAAAATGATGTGCGGATGGTTTGGGTGCAAAAACAAGTCATCATGTGATGGTTTGTAACTTTTGGAAGTTTTTGTGCATAAAGACCTAAACTTTTGACCGCAATACTTTTCAGCCGTACTGACAGAAAATAACAACAAAACGACCGAAAGTTATGTGCAAAAGATTTGGGTAACAAATATAGTTATCTGGAGTTGGTTTCTATTTTTGGTAGGTTTTCGTATTTAGGGTCCTGTTCTTTTGTACTGAGCATTTTTTAACCATATTAGCGGGAAACAACAACAAAATGACGAAAAATGATATGGATATGGTTTGGGTGCAAAAACAAGTCGACATGTGTTGGTTTGTAACTTTTTAGAGTTTTTGTGCCGAATAACCTAAACTTGTGACCGTTATATTTTTTAGTTGTACAGATATGAAACAACAACAAAATGACCGAAATTATGTGCAAAAGATTTGGGTAAAAAACGTAGTAATCTTGGGTTGGTTTTCATTTTTGACAGGTTTTTGTCTAGAAGGTACTGTATTTTGTTTACAAGCATTTTTTAACCGTATTAATGGGAAACAACATTGAAATCATAGAAAATGATGTGCACATGATTTAGGTGCAAAAACAAGTCATCGTGTGTTAGTTTGTATCTTTTGGGAGTTTTCGTGCCAAATTATCTAAACCTTTGACCATTGTATTTTTGAGGCGTAATGATGGGAAACAATAACAAAATGATTAAAAATTATGTACGAAAGATGTGGGTGAAAAACGTAGTCATCTTGGGTTGGTTTCCATTTTTGGTAGGTTTTCGTGCAAACGGTACTGTACTTTAGGTACTGTAAATTTCTAACCGTATTAATGGAAAAAAACAATAAAATGACTAAAAATAATGTGCGCATGGTTTGGGTGCAAAAACAAGTCATCATGTGTTGGTTTGCAACTTTTTGTGAGTTTTTGTGCATAAAGATCTGAACTTTTGACCGGAATATTTTTCAGCCGTATTGATAGAAAACAACAAGAAAACGACCGAAAATTTTGTGCAAAAGATTTGGGTGAAAACTGTAGTTATCTGGGGTTCGTTTATATTTTTGGCAGGTTTTCATCTTTAGGGTCATGTTCTTTTGTTCTGAACATTTTTTAACCATATTGGTAGGAAACAATAATAAAATGAACAAAAATGACGTGCATATGATTTAGGTGCACAAACAAGTCATCGTATTTTAGTTGGTAACTTTTGAGAGTTTTCGTGTATAAACACCTAAAGTTTTGACCGAAATATTTTTGAGCCGTATTGACAGAAAACAACAACAAAACGGTCGAAAATTGTGTGCAAAAGATTTGGGTGAAAACTGTAGTTATATGGGATTGGTTTCTATTTTTGGCAGGTTTTCGTATTTAGGGTCCTGTTCTTTTGTTCTGAACATTTTTTAACCGTATTAGTGGGATACAACAATAAAATGACCGAAAATGATGTGCATAAGCTTTGGGTGCAAAAACAAGTCATCATGTGTTGGATTGTAACTTTTGGGAGTTTTCGTGCCAAATGACCTAAACTTGTGACCATTATATTTTTTAGTTGTATTGATGTTAAACAACAACAAAATGACCGAAATTATGTGCAAAAGATTTGGGTGAAAAACGTAGTCCTCTTCGGTTGGTTTTCGTTTTTGACAGGTTTTTGTGCAGACGGTACTTTACTTTAGTTACGAGCATTTTTTAACCGTATTAATGGGAAACAACATTAAAATCATAGAAAATGATGTGCGCGTGGTTTATGTGCAAAAACAAGTCATCATGTGTTGGTATGTAACTTTTGGAAGTTTTCGTGTATAAAGACCTGAACTTTTGACTGCAATATTTTTCAGCCGTATTGACAGAAAACAACAACAAAACGGCCGAAAATTATGTGCAAAGGATTTGGATGAAAAATGTAGTTATCTGGAATTTGTTTCTATTTTGGGCAGGTTTTTGTATTTAGGGTCTTGTTCTTTTATTCTGAGCATTTTTTAACCGTATTGGTGGGAATCAACAATAAAATGACCGAAAATCATGTTCATATGGTTTGGGTGCAAAAACAAATAATCATGTGTTGGTTTGTAACTTTTGTGAGTTTTCGTGCCAAATAACCTAAACTTGTGACCGTTATATTTTTGAGTTGTATTGATGTGAAGTAACAACAAAATGACCGAAATTATTTACAATAGATTTGGGTGCAAAACCTAGGCATCTTGGGTTGGTATTCATTTTTGACAGGTTTTTGTGCAGAAGGTACTGTACTTTTGTTACAAGCATTTTTTAACTGTATTAATGGGAAACAACATTCAAATCATAGAAAATGATGTGCGCATGGTTTAGGTGCAAAAACAAGTTATCATGTGTTAGTTTGTATCTTTTGGGAGTTTTTCGTGCCAAATGACAAAAACTTTTAAATGTTATATTTTTGAGTCGTATTGATGGGAAACAACAACAAAATGACCGAAAATTATGTGCAAAAGATTTGCGTGAAAAATGTACTTATCTTGGGTTTGTTTTAATTTTTGCAGGTTTTCGTATTTAAGGTCTTGTTCTTTTGTTCTGAGCATTTTTTAACCATATTGATGGGAAACAACAACAAAATGACTGAAAATCATGTGTAGATGGTTTGGGTGCAAAAAGAGGTCATCATGTGTTGATTTGTAACTTTTGCGAGTTTTCGTGTCAAATGATCTAAATTTTTGACCGATATATTTTTGAGCCATGGTGATGGGAACCAATAACAAAATGATAGAAAATTATGTACGAAAGATTTGGGTGAAAAACGTAGTCATCTTGGATTGGTTTCCATTTTTGGCAGGTTTTCGTGCAGACGGTACTATACTTTAAGTACGTACAAATTTTTAATCGTATTAATGAAAAGCAACAATAAAATGACTAAAAACATTGTACGGATGGTTTGGGTGCACAAACAAGTCATCGTGTGTTGGTTTGTAACTTTTGGGAGTTTTCGGGCATAAAGACTTGACCGGAGTATTTTTGAGCCGTATTGATAAACAACAACAACAAAATCGCCAAAAATTATGTACAAAAGATTTGGGTGAAAAATGTAGTTATCTGGAATTTGTTTCTATTTTTGGCAGGTTTTCGTATTTAGGGTCCTGTTCTTTTGTTCTAAGCATTTTTTAACCGTATTGGTGGGAAACAGCAACAAAATGACCGAAAATGATATGCAGATGGTTTGGGTGCAAAAACAAGTCATCATATGTTAGTTTATAACTATTGGAAGTTTTCGTGACAAATGACCTAAACTTGTGACCGTTATATTTTTGAGTTGTATTGATATAAAACAACAACAAAATGACCGAAATTATGTGCAAAAGATTTGGTTGAAAAACGTGGTCATCTTGGGTTGGTTTTTATTTTTGACAGGTTTTTGTGAAGAAGGTATTGAACTTTGGTTACACGCATTTTTTAACCGTAGTAATGGGAAACAACATTAATATCGTAGAAAATTATGTGCACATGGTTTAGGTGCAACAACAAGTTATCATGTTTTAGTTTGTATCTTTTGAGAGTTTTTATACCAAATGACAAAAACTTTTAAATGTTATATTTTTGAGTCGTATTGATGGGAAACAACAACAAAATGACCGAATATTATGTGAAAAAGATTTAGGTGAAAAATGTAGTTATCTTGGGTTTGTTTTCATTTTGGCAGGTTTTCGTATTTAGGGTCCAGTTATTTTGTTCCGAGCATTTTTTAATCATATTATTGGGAAACAACAACAAAATGACTGAAAATCATGTGCAGATGGTTTGGGGGCAAAAAGAGGTCATCGTGTGTTGGTTTGTAACTTTTCCGAGTTTTCGTGCCAAATGATCTAAATTTTTTACCGATATATTTTTTAGCCATAGTGATGGGAAACAATAATAAATTGATAGAAAATTATGTACAAAAGATTTGGATAAAAAACGTAGTCATCTTGGGTTGGTTTCCATTTTTGGCAGGTTTTCATGCAAACAGTACTATACTTTAGGTACGTGCAAATTTTTCACCGTATTAATAGAAAACAACAATAAAATGACCAAAAATGATGTACGAATTGTTTGGGTATAAAAACAAGTCATCAAGTGTTAGTTTGTAACTTTTGGGAGTTTTCGTGCATAAAGACCTGAACTTTTGACCGGAATATTTTTCAGTCGTATTGTCAGAAAACAACAACAAAACGGCCGAAAATTATGTGCAAAAGATTTGGGTGAAAAATGTAGTTATCTGGGATTCGTTTCTATTTTTGGCAGGTTTTCGTATTTGGGGTCCTGTTCCTTTGTTCTAAGCATTTTTTAACCATATCGGTGGGAAACAACAAAAATGATGTGCATATGGTTTGGGTGCAAAAACAAGTAATCATGTGTTGGTTTGTAACTTTTGGGAGTTTTCGTGCATAAAGACCTGAACTTTTGACCGGAATATTTTTCAGTCGTATCGACAGAAAACAACAACAAAACGGCCAAAAATTATGTGCAAAAGATTTGGGTAAAAAATGTAGTTATATGGGAGTGGTTTCTATTTTTGGCAGGTTTTCGTATTTAGGGTCCTGTTCTTTTGTTCTGAACATTTTTTAACCGTATTGGTGGGAAATAAAAATAAAATGACCGAAAATGATGTGTATATGGTTTGGATGCAAAAACAAGTCATCATGTGTTGGTTTGTAACTTTTGGGAGTTTTCGTACCAAATGAGCTAAACTTGTGACCGTTATATTTTTGAGTTGTATTGATGTGAAATAACAACAAAATAACCGAAATTATGTGCAAAAGATTTGGGTGAAAAACGTAGTCATCTTGGGTTGGTTTTCATTTTTAACAGGTTTTTGTGTATAAGGTACTGTACTTTGGTTACTAGAATTTTTTAACCGTCTTAATTTGAAACAACATTAAAATCATAGAAAACGATGTCCGCATGGTTTAGGTCCAAAAATAAGTCATCATGTGTTAGTCTGTATCTTTTGGTAAGTTTCGTGTCAAATTGTGTAAATGTTTGACCGTTATATTTTTGAGCCGTAGTGATGGGAAACAATAACAAAATGATCAAAAATTATGTACGAAAGATGTGGGTGAAAAACGTAGTCATCTTAGGTTGGTTTCCATTTTTGACAGGTTTTCGTGCAAACGGTACTGTACTATAGGTACTGTAAATTTCTAACCGTATTAATGGAAAACAACAATAAAATGACCAAAAATAATGTGTGGATGGTTTGGGTGCAAAAACAAGTCATCATGTGTTTGTTTGCAACTTTTTAAGAGTTTTCGTGCATAAAGACCTGAACTTTTATCCTGAATATTTTTCACTCGTACTGACAGAAAACAACAACAAAATGACCGAAAATTATGTGCAAAAGATTTCGGTGAAAAATGTAGTTATCTTGGGTTTGTTTTAATTTTTGCAGGTTTTCGTATTTAGAGTCCTGTTCTTTTGTTCTGAGCATTTTTTAACAATATTGATAGGAAACAACAACAAAATGACTGAAAATAATTTGCAGATGGTTTGGGTGCAAAAAGAGGTCATCATGTGTTGGTTTGTAACTTTTGCGAGTTTTCGTGCCAATGATCTAAACTTTTGACCGTTATATTTTTGAGTCGTAGTGATGGGAAACAATAACAAAATGATCGAAAATTATGTACGAAAAATTTGGGTGAAAAACGTTGTCATCTTGGGTTGGTTTACATTTTTGGCAGGTTTTCATGCAGACAGTACTATAATTTAGGTACGTGCAAATTTTTCACCGTATTAATGAAAAACAACAATAAAATGACCAAAAATGATGTGTTGATAGTTTGGGTGCAAAAACAACTCATCATGTGTTGGTTTGTAACTTTTGAGAATTTTCATGCATAAAGACCTAAACTTTTAACCGGAATATTTTTTTGCCGTATTGACATAAAACAACAACAAAACGACCGAAAATTATGTATAAAAGATTTGGGTGAAAAATGTAGTTATCTAGGATTTGTTTATATTTTTGGCAGGTTTTCGTATTTAGGGTCCTGTTCTTTTGTCATGACCATTTTTTAACCATATTCGTGGGAAACAACAATAAAATGACCGAAAATGATGTACATATTTTTTGGGTGCAAAAACAAGTCATCATGTGTTTGTTTGTAACTTTTGAGAGTTTTCGTGCCAAATGACCTAAACTTGTGACCGTTATATTTTTGAGCTGTATTGATGTGAAACAACACAAAATGACCGAAGTTATGTGCAAAAGATTTGGGTGAAAAATGTAGTCATCTTGTGTTGGTTTTCATTTTTGACAGGTTTTTGTGCAGAAGGTAGTGTACTTTGGTTACAAGCATTTTTTAACCGTATTAATGGGAAACAACATTAAAATCATAGAAAATGATGTGCGCGTGGTTTAGGTGCAAAAACAATTCATCATGTGTTAGTTGGTATCCTTTGAGAGTTTTCGTGCCAAATGACAAAAACTTTTAAATGTTATATTTTTGAGTCGTATTGATGGGAAATAACAACAAAATGACCGAAAATTATGTGCAAAAGATTTTGGTGAAAAATGTAGTTATCTTGGGTTTGTTTCCATTTTGGCAGGTTTTCGTATTTAGGGTCCTGTTCTTTTGTTCTGAGCATTTTTTAACCATATTGATGGGAAATAACAACAAAATGATTGAAAATTATTTGCAGATGGTTTGGGTGCAAAAAGAGGTCATCATGTGTTGGTTTGTAACTTTTGCGAGTTTTCGTGCCAATGATCTAAACTTTTGACCGTTATATTTTTGCGCTGTAGTGATGGAAAACAATAACAAAATGATCGAAAATTATGTACGAAAGATTTGGGTGAAAAATATAGTTATCTTGGGTTGGTTTCCATTTTTGGCAGGTTTTCATGGGGACGATACTGTACTTTAGGTACGTGCAAATTTTTAACCGTATTAATGGAAAACAATAATAAAATGACCAAAAATGATGTGCGGATTGTTTGGGTGCACAAACAAGTCATTGTGTATTGGTTTGTAACTTTTAGGAGTTTTCGTGCATAAAGACCTGAACTTTTGACCGGAATATTTTTCAGCCGTATTAACAGAAAATAACAACAAAACGACCGAAAATTATGCGCAAAAGGTTTGGGTGAAAAATGTAGTTATTTGGGGTTGGTTTCTATTTTTGGCAGGTTTTCGTATTTAAGATCCTGTTCTTTTGTTCTAAGCATTTTTTAACCATATTGGTGGGAAACAATAATAAAATGACCGAAAATTATGTGCATATGGTTTAGGTGCACAAACAAGTCATTATGTGTTGGTTTGTAACTTTTGGGAGATTTCGTGCATAAAGACCTGAACTTTTGACAGGAATATTTTTCAACCATATTGACAGAAAACAACAACAAAACGGCCGAAAATTATGTGCAAAAGATTTGGGTGAAAAATGTAGTTTTCTGGGATTGGTTTCTATTTTTGGCAGGTTTTCGTATTTAGGGTCCTGTTCCTTTGTTCTAAGCATTTTTTAACCATATCGGTGGGAAACAACAATAAATTGACCGAAAATGATGTGCACATGGTTTGGATGCAAAAACAAGTCATCATGTGTTGGTTTGTAAGTTTTGGGAGTGTTCGTGCATAAAGACCTGAACATTTTACTAGAATATTTTTGAGCCGTATTGACAAAGAAAACATCAAAACGGCCGAAAATTATATGCAAAAGATTTGGGTGGAAAATGTAGTTATCTGGAATTGGTTTCTATTTTTGGCAGGTTTTCATATTTAGGGTCCTGTTCTTTTGTTTTGAGCATTTTTTAACCGTATTGGTGGGAAACAACAATAAAAAGTCTGAAAATGATGTGTGAATGGTGTGGGTGCAAAAACAAGTCATCATGCGTTAGTTTGTAACATTTACGAGTTTTCGTGCCAAATGACTTAAACTTTTCATTGTTATATTTTGAGCCGTATTGATGAGAAACAACAACAAAATGACCGTAAATTATATGGAAAAGATTTGGGTAAAAAATGTAGTTATCTTGGGTTGGTTTCCATTTTTGGTAGGCTTTCGTGTTTAGGGTCGTGTACTTTTGTTCTGAGCATTTTTTAACCATATTGATTGGAAACAACAATAAAATGACTGAAAATGATTGGTGAATAGTTTGCGTGCAAAAACAAGTCATCAAGTGTTGGATTGTAACTTTTGCTAGTTTTCGTGTCAAGTGACCGAAACCTTTGACCGTTATATTTTTGAGCCGTATTGAAAGGAAACAATAACAAAATGACCGAACATTATGTGCAAAAGATTTGTGTTAAAAATGTAGTTATCTTGGGTTGGTTTCCATTTTTGGCAGGTTTTCGTGTTTAGGGTTGTGTACTCTTGTTCTGAGCATTTTTTAACCGTATTGATGGGAAACAATAATAAAATGACTGAAAATGATGGGCTGGTTTGGGTGCAAAAACAAGTTATCAAGTGTTGGATTGTAACTTTTGCGAGTTTTCGTGTCAAATGACCTAAACCTTTGACCGTTATATTTTTTAGCCATATTGATGGGAAACAACAACAAAATAACCAAAAATTATGTGAAAAACATTTGGGTGAAAATTTTAATTATCTTGGTTTGATTTTAATTTTTGGCAGGTTTTCGTGTTTAAGGTCGTGTACTTTTGTTCTGAGCATTTTTTAACCATATTGATGGGAAACAACAATGAAATGACTGAAAAGGATGTGTGGATGGTTTTGGTGCAAAAAGAGGTTATCATGTGTTGGATTGTAACTTTTGTGAGTTTTCGTGCCAAATGATCTAAATTGTTTACCAATATATTTTTGAGCCGTAGTAATGGAAAATAATAACAAAATGATCGAAAATTATGTACGAAACATTTGGGTGTAAAACGTAGTCATCTTGGGTTGGTTTCCATTTTTGGCAGGTTTTCGTGCAGACGGGGTACTGTACTTTAGGTACGTGCATTTTTTAACCATATTAATGAAAAACAATAATAAAATGACCAAAAATAATATGTGGATGGTTTGGGTGCAAAAACAAGTCATTGTGTGTTGGTTTGTAACTTTTGGAAGTTTTCGTGCATAAAGACCTGAACTTTTGACCGGAATATTTTTCAGCCGTATTGACAACAAATTACAACAAAATGACCGAAAATTATGTGCAAAAGATTTGGGTGAAAAATGTAGTTATCTGGGGTTGGTTTCTATTTTTGGCAGGTTTTCGTATTTAGGGTCTTGTTCTTTTGTTCTGAGCATTTTTTAACCATATTGGTGGGAAACAACAATAAAATGATCGAAAATGATGTGCATATGGTTTGGGTGCAAAAACAAGTCATCATCTATCTATTAGATATCTATCTATCTATCTGTTAGATACTTATCTATCTATCTATTAGATGTCTATTTATCTGTTATATATTTATCTATCTGTTAGATATTTATCTATCTGTTAGATAGATATCTATCTGTAAGAAATCTATCTGTTATATAGATATCTATCTGTTATATAGATATCTATCTATCTGGTCCGATCTGGTCGGGTCTGGTTCGATCTGGAACGGTTCGGTCTGGTCTGGTTAACCACGGTCAGTCTGGTCTAGTTCGCTCTGGTTTTGGTCCGGTCTGGTTTTGGTCCAGTCTGGTTCAGTTCGATTCGGTCCGGTCTGGCCTGGTTCGGTCCGGTCTGGTTCGGTTTGGTCTGGTTCGATCCTGTCTGGTTCGGTCCGGTCAGGTCTGTTGTGGTTCGGTCCGGTCTGGTATGGTCTAGTCTGGTCTGGTCCGGTCTGGTCTGGTTCGGTTCAATTTGGTCTAGTTTGGTTCGGTTCGGTTTGGTCTGGTTGGAATGGCCCAAACCGAACCAGACCGAACAAGATAGAACCGAACCAGGCCACAACAAAACCAAACCAAACCAGACCAAATCAAACCAAACCAAACTAAACTTAACCAAACCGAATGAGACCAAACCGAACCGAACCCCAAGCAAACCAAACCAGACCGAACTGAACTAGACCACAACAA
>Ga0123340_1008051_pt1 | contig 10024 bp, 5 predicted proteins | sample SirMexnodulemix_FD_89961 | JGI IMG/M metagenome (GOLD analysis project Ga0123340, IMG submission 89961) | Root nodule microbial communities of legume samples collected from Mexico - Siratro Mexico nodule mix | ecosystem: Host-associated > Plants > Roots > Nodule | place: Mexico: Nepantla...
ATTATATATAGGTTTTGGTGATTTGGCAAGGAGAAGTTAAAGCATTGAACTATACTATTTGTTTATTAATTATTTCTGGGTACAGGTTTAATTAATGTCATAAAAAAATTCCAAGCTAGTCATAAATATTGATTTCAGATAAAGCAAAAAATTAACTTTGAAGAAAAAGAAATTAGTTCTGTATTAGAGAATTAGAAAATGGAGAAAAAAAAGGTTGAAGAAGTAAAAAAATAGACGGGGACAGAAATGATGGATGGAAGGAAACAGTATAGTATAGTAAAGCAAATCATGAAAAAGAAGTGAGAATTAAAAGATTCTATTGTTCCAAATTCTAAATTCCATTGGGAAAGTTTTACTAAAACTTTCCGAAAGTGCCATTCTGGAATGTTTCAAAATAGTGTTCCGGAACAAGTATTATGAAATGTATTTTAAATTAATAAAAAAAGCGTTGTTTCATAATGAAATTGTGAGACGTTTTGAAATAACCAATTTAAATTATTTACAGCCAATTCCAAATTATATAAATCCAAATGATATCCAAAATCCTCCTTCTAAAATATATGATACTTCTAGAATGTATTATCCAAAAACTTTTAATACATTTCGAAAAACATTTTCTAAAAAGTATACAAATTTTAAAGTTAAAACATTATACTATGATAGGGAGGTTCGTAGAGAGATTCATTCCGAGCTTTTTAGTTAACTGAAATACGTTCAACCTGGAAACAGAGCTGAGAGTGAATAATCCATGTGATGTGGATGACAAATGGAATGAGAATGTGAACACTGCACAAGTGCTTAGGCACTCTGAGATACATAAGATATCACGCAAGTCATTGGAATTCAAAACCACAACTTGATGCACAACAGTACCAATCAATGGTTACAATGTCAAGCCTGTAGAATTTGTAATAAAAGAATGACAGCATCTTCGGAAGTCACCATTAACACAAACTTTTCTATGGATATATAGTAGCCCGTATACGTACTTTACACAGGAATGCTGAAATAGGTTTGTTCAGGCACATGATTTCTACAATTCACGAGTCATTGATGATGTATAAGGATACGCATATCCAGCTCACAGACTGTCTTCATAATATGGAACAAGAACAGACAACCTTATTGGGCGGATCATCAATCTTTTCTGTTAAAAAAAGAAAAATGCAACAATCAAACTGTATTGTTTATTCAACTTTTAAATCAAAGCTAAAGAATAATTGGTGCAAAAAAAAAAAAACATAATCTTCGAAGCTGGTCATATGTTTCACGTTTGAGGTTCGACTCTTCACCCGTGGTCCAACCTAGATATCTCCTTCAGCAATTATTACTATGTCGTATTACCATCTACCAGTAAAAATAAAATTACAGCTCGGGAGCCCACCTTGTGTTTGAATCCCAAGTCTCTTGGGATCTAAAAGAAATAACTCTGACGTGACTAATCTCAGAAATACAAGACAAGTAAAATAACAAGATCTACATTCATAATTAAGATTTGTGTATCCACCATCTTAAAATAACAAGCTTCACAAAACTATAAAACAAATGTTCATCATTTTACAATATAAGCACTTTTGTCTCTTCAGAATAACGGAGATTTCAAGAAAAGTACATTCATCTTTCTAAAACTTACTGATCTTTGTAAACTTTTTGCATGATAACATGCCTAGGAAATAATACTAAGGCACTATTTTTAATATTTTGTCATATCTCACGTTCACTTTTTAAATGTTTAAAAAATAAATTTTATTAAAAAAAAATTCATAACACCAGTGTCCCAATAGCTGTAAGGAAATATGCTCAATCGTTCAATCATATTTTGTACAGTAGTTAGGGAAGACGGGAGATGCCAGCAGCACTGAAAACGTGTCTCAAACAGGAGTGTTCGTGCAGTTACCTTCCCCATATGAATCATTAATGGTAAGCTACATTGATGGATACATGCAGTAATAGTAAGCTACATTATGGATGCAATACCGTAATTGTAAGCTATATTTGATGGGTACGTAAGTGTGGGAAATAAAAAAATTTAATGTTTATTATTTTTTCAAGAAATTCAGTTATGTTTAGCACAATTTAACGTAATGTTTTAATTGTTCTATTGAGCATAGAATAGTCATTTATTATCTTAATAAGTCAATCTGCAAGTCCTGATCTAAGGGGTTTTGCTTCCGCAAAAAGTTATTCAGCAAGCTGTCAGAACTTTCCCGTGACTGTCAGCTTTTCCAGTGATTTTGTTTAGGGGTTTATTGCTCCAAGTCTTCTTTGATTAAGTATGAAAAATTCAAGTACTTGTGTTTGGTATATTCAAGTATTATTCCACTTTCATTTGGGTAAAATGTCTCAAAACATTTTTCCCATCTTTTTGGATACTTGATTCCTGAATCACAGATCATATGACTCCCTAAACATATTCTCTCCTTGTCCTAGAAATAAAATAATTGCTACTACAGATGACACTCTTGTAAAACTAGCTGACATAGGACAGGAAGACAAGATCCTAGAGTCCTATAATATGTGTTTGTCGCCAACTCCTCCAGTCATATGGGATGTAAATGTTAACATCCTCCTTCAAATTTCTTTTGTCTCAAAATGTAACATTTCTTAAAGATCAAGATTATTTCAAACAACCTTATCTCGAGAAGAATTTGCAAGATAAGGAAACTCAATTTAAGGCCCTTGTCCCTAGCCTTGAGTTTTTACAATTTTGGTGCCTGAGTCAAAACAAACATCTCTTCCTTCCTCAACTGAAAATGATCCTAAGTTGATCAAATATTTGAAAAACAAATTGCATATGAAAGAAGACTAAAGATCACTCCTAGTACAACAAATTAAGAGCCTAATCCAACTCCTTAACATTAGGTAACAGATTCCAACCTTCCTATTTTACAAAATAATTAAGATATTTCTATCTTACAAGATAATGAACAAAATGAAAATTGCATTCAAAATGTAACAGAAACTCAATTGGTAGAAGATGATCTTTATCTTCCAATCCCCTTCAGAAACAAGTTTGTCAAAGTTGAGAGTTTACGTAAACTCATGGGAGCTTCGTAAAGTAAACCTAAATTGTAAACTCCCAAGAGTTTACTTCACATAAAAAATATTAAAATATTTATAAATAACAAAATTTAATATTCTATTATGCTATAAATAAAATTTTATATTTTTGTACTGTAATATTGTTATTATTATTAGTTTATCATGTTATATATATTTTTTATATTTTTCTAATATCATTATCCTTTTATCGTTACTCTAGTTGATTATATGATATATTATGCTTTACATAAAGATAGTTGTTGGACTTAAATGGAAGCCCAATAGTTCAACATAGCAAGAGAGAAGTAAATAAAAAAGCCAAAACCCTAACATGACTTAACCCTCTACTTTTTAGCTTGTGCCATCGGCCTTATATTGAAATTGGAGAAGAGGAAGGAAAAGGGAGTTGTGAGATGGCAAAGTGTCGAAGAGATTTAGATACACAAACGGAGTGGGATGGAGCGGAGCTGAGAAGACACCAAGAGAGATATGTTGTTGTGATAAGAGAACCCAACATCAACACCCAAAACAAACAAAAACTTCCGATAGAGAACCCATGAACTAAACTCTCGATTTTTTTAACTAAGTTTGCTAGAGCTTTACACAAGCCTACTAAAAGACAATTATATATGCGAGTTAACTAGGTTCGAGGATGTGGGAATGTAAACTAACTAGGGTGAGTTTACTGGCGATTTTGATAACCATGTTCAGAAAGGAACCAAAAAATGCACTTAAAAAATCCACTCTATCATCTTTCGAATTATGTCTCATTTCATAATTTATCTACCACCCAAAAAACATTTCTTGAGGGATTAGCTGATGAAAATTGGAGGTTGGCAATGGAAAGAGAGATGGAGGCATCGAAGAACAAAAAAAGAACAGAGTTGGTTTCTTTGCTGAAAGGAAAGAACTCTTTTTGTAAATGAGTTTGTACAGTAAGTATAACGCAAATGGATTGACTAAGAGATACAAAGCAAAATTGGTTGCTAAAGACTAGAAATGCAATTTTTCCAAACAATATCATACTGAATGACGTTACATTCCCTTTTCATATGCTTATCATACATAAGTAACGTTTTCATATTTGAACCTAATAATGAGGCACACCCTTTTCCTTTACCACATGAACTAAACAGGGGAGAATCAAATTTTCACTGCTAATTAAGAATTTTTAGCATCAATTATACAACTTACTTCTAGGCAATTTTTGTAGACAAAATATAATATGAAACACACAATAAGTTTATGCTAAGTTATTGTCAAAATCTCTGTTCCATATTTTACATTTCAAACGAATATAGGCCCAATTACTTATTGGTCTAGTCTACAAATGTGCCAATTTGAGCACAAGAATCTCTCTACGTTAAATGGTGCAAGCTAATGAGACCTAAAACCAGTGCTCAATACATGAAAGAAAAAGTTAGATATGTCTAAGAAAAAAATAAAAAAGCTGATCATCTACAAGCCTATATCTATTGGTTTTCACTTTCCAAAAATAATTATACAGCTTATTTAGCTACTCAAAGCAATTAAATCCTATGATTTGGTATCAAAAATTATTGAAAAAGCAACTAATGAAGAACTGGTTTTTTGTATATATATTTTACATATTTTTATTCAATCAGAATTATTCTAACTAAACAGATGTCAAATCACAATGCATACAAGTTCACCAATAGATAGAATTTTTAAGGCTGTTATTACTATTTTTTAACCTTTGAGGACATAAAATATGATAATTTTATACTTGAAAATTTTGCTAACTTGATTAATTATGGTTTTATCTTAAGTTTATTACTAAATATGTTGTATAAAATTAAAAATATATAACTCTCACACATTTTATCACAGTTTTGTTATTGTTGATCCAACAAACCATTAACAAGTGTTTTCTTTCACCAGTTCAATCATCAATATAATCTTCAAATATTAATCTCTAATGGCAAAAACTGGCCAACCTAATTAAGCAACAAATGTCCCTCAGTTCTTACTCATTTGTTTCAGTTAAATGACAATGAAATGTTCCAAATGGATTTTGAAATAACTCTACTACCGGTTATTAGCAAGCCAAAATGTCGTCATGCAGATCCAGCTGCAAACTCATGGAAGTTGGTTCTGAATGAGATCTACTTAATTTTCATACCAAGTAAAAAATAGCAACAACTTCAACTAACCTAACTAAAAAATAGTTATATTCTCTAGAGCAAGAAGTCCATGGAACTTACCAGCTTTAGTTTTAGCTAGAGATGGCTGTACAACAACATGCATTATTATAACACTCCCAGCAATTTCACCAAATGGTACTTTACATTGACCAACAGTCTTGTTGTTTTCCAAGATTTTACCAGAATTAATCAACTTCACTTCATTAGCTGACTTTGGCACAACCGTTTTACCTACACAAGGGGGAAAGCAACAGATAAAGAAACTACAAGAAAGAACCTGTGTCATAACCTAACTTCATTAATTTGTAGAAAAGGGCCCAAAGCGAAATGCATAATCATAACAAGTTGACTGAATAGCTGGAGAAATAATATAATAACATTCACCACAAGGCTATCGTATATAAAATTCCATACCTCAATTAGAATGTTAATGTTTAATCACCTAATTTTAGTCAGGAAAAGTCTCCAAACTTCTTTTTAAATTGAACAAGTGAAAAGCCAAAATTTTTCTTGCACAGAGTTACATTTTTCTAATGTAATGCTTCTTAACTTAATGTCATGATTGGTATTTTACAAAAAATATTGTAATTTGGTCAATGACAACAATAAATGAGATCAAGCAAACTGGAAATTTAAATAAGATATTAAAATGATCCAAAGACTAAATTCATGTTGGCAGTCTTGACTTCATGTAATCATCTCTCCATTTTATATTTCACAGTAAGGGCAATACATAAACAAGGCGAAAAGCTCGTAATGCATTTGTTCTCAGAAGCCAGAAGGAGTCAAAGACCTATATGCAACTTGTTGGAATATATGGGTTCTTGTATAGGAGACTTAATATGTTAGGAATCAGGTTGGGTTGGACTTTTAACAATTGCACAACTCTTACACTTTAATCCTTGAAGTCCTTTAATCCTTGAAGTCCTTGATTATCAATATAAATAAATAGGAGGGTCAGGATTTTATATCATAAAATTTTCATTACATATGGAATAAATTATTTCTCTCTTTAACACCTTTTTCAAATAATTTCGACGTTGAATTGTACCAGTGTCATCCTTCATGACCAATTCCATCACAGTTTCCATTGCTGAATCTGAGTTACAAAATATCTGGAACTCAATTTGTTTCGTCCTACTCTCCCATATGAACTGTCCAGTGACTACAAACTTCAGTTAGTTAAGCACCAACTACGACTACCACAATCTAGTTTTCCCTCCTACTTAGGCTTCCATAGAGCTTTCCAATCAACATTAGTAGTTGTGTTCACTTTTCTGGTGTGCTTTTTCCTCTCTGTCAATGACACAAGATCTAGTTCACCTTCATGGCCTCCTTTCAACAAACTAATGGTACCATTCTAATCAGATGGTTTTCATTAGGCATTGTGCAAAACCTCCCAATGGCACACCACATGTACTAGCTATATAGAGTGCCCTCAGTCTCATGTCCTACTGGATGGTAGTGCATCCCATCCATCTTGACAGTTGACCAGTTCAGATTTCCTTGCCTCAACTTTTCTGGCAGAAGCTAGCCTTGGGCACTGGTTTTAACCACTCCTTACGCAGCCATCCTATGCCAAGATTACCAAGTTTACCTTTGTTCAATTCAAGTCTTCTGGCCCTATTCATCCATGAATTACAGATCCAATCCGTATTTGGATCTGGTTATTAAATCATGGAAAACTATACTCCAGTCTTTGTTCAGCTTTGGTCCTTTCAATATGATACTTGTTTTGCATGTATAAACCTCTCCATATTTCAACATAACTTATAACTTCTAGAGGTATAATTGATTTCAGCAGTGCAAGAGATTTCTTATTAAAGATTTGTGTAATACCATTTACCAATATTGACATACGAACTGATAACCAAATCCTTAACTTCTATTAATATGTGATTGAGGAAGGTAGAATGTGTACATTTCATCATAGTGAGCATAATAGAATAACCATAGCATTCCAGCAATATTTTACTCCATTTAGCAAAACCAAGTGCTGCATGCTTGGATGAATGAAAATTTTGGTCAAATCTTTTGTCCTCGTTCTTCAGACTTCACACCCAGTAAGCCCACTTTCAAATACACGAAACTAACACAGATATGACATCAGAAAAAGTAAGAAACTCCGCAACTTTGATAATAATAATAATAATAACCATCAATTATGAACCTATGACTGTGGCAGTCCAATCTATGCTCTTTCATACACAGGCGATACCTAAAGATGGGGCTTCACTTTACTTGGGAAATACAATTCAAATTTTACTTGACACACCACAATCACAGTCTTCAAAATATATCAACACATAAAGTTCTCAACGAAAGCTACAAATTCTGGACTCGCCAATTTCTAAGATAAAATAAATCGGATAACACTTTTCCCAGAACGCTAAAAATCAAACAATCCACTGCCATAAATGATCCTCTGAAACTTCAACAATCACTCACATGTTCCAACTCGGATGGAAACCCGGAATTTCGAACACACAAAGATACATGCATAAATTGAACTCTCTAAACCAAACTATCCGATTAAAATTTAAAGCTCACAAAGACTGATTAACAAATTAACAATCAAAATTAAAGGAATCAGTAAACAAAAGTAAAAATTACGATGACCAATAATTGAAATAGATTTCGAGGCAAGTAAAGAGAGAGAAAGACAGAGACCTCTGGGCCAGTCGGAGACAATCCTCTGCTTAAGCATATCGACGGTGGCGGCGGACGAATACCTAAAGGGTCCGATGTCGGAGCCATCGTACAACCTAAACTTGATGTCAACCAAATCCTCTTCCGGCATTTGAATTGACTTCTTCTATGCCTTCTCAACCCTTACCCTTACCCTAACCCTTTCTTCCTCGATTCCTAAAATTCCAACGAAGATTGATTCTATTTGATTCCGTTATCACACACTAAATCGAATCTTCAGAGATCTGTAATTGAATTATCTATGGCGATGAAAGAGAAATTGAAGGCTACCTTCAGAGATTGATCAGAGTGAAAACCATTCCGCCTTTTGACTTTATTCGGTGCCTTTGCTATGCAGTCACCTTTTTCTTCAGCTGCTTCTGTTGGTGAACACTGAACGAACTCAACAACAACAACGCAAACATTAAATCAGAACCCAAAATAAATAAAAAAAAATGGAATTTGGTGAATTAAATTAACAGCCGCATTCACCCTTAACGTCTTTTAACCCGTTAGAATCGACACGGCTATCAACCAGTTAACGTCAGGATAAACGACGTCGTTTATTTAAAAGAACCCGTGTTAAAATTACCGGTGGTGTTTTTTTTCCGGTGATAGTTTAGAAAATATGAGCAAGGAAATACGATTAATTGAATAAGGTTTTTTCAATTTACTCTATAAAATTAGAAGTGAAAAAATTGTACTTTAGGCAATAATGTATAATAATAATAATAATAATGATAATAATTGATTTCAAATAAAATTCACAATTTAAAGAAATGATAGGGTTAAATATATACTTCACGAAATCTAAAACTAATTAAAATAACATTACTTAGTATATTTTATGATGGATGTTTTATTCTCTGAACTATATTATTCTTTCTTCACAGGAGTCATATCCATTTCAAAATTAATTTTATATATTTTTAAGTAATATTAATTATTTAAACTGACATATACAGTTAAATATTTTTAGATAAACAATATTAAAAAGTGCACTGCTATCAAAGATGTCTTTTAAATTAGATATTTAGGACAATTTACATTGTTAAGAGTTCCGAATAGAAGCTAAAGACACAATATTTGAAGTAAATCTATTCGGACGTGGATAAGGTCGGAAACTAAAATTTAGTGTTTTTTTTTTTTTTTAAATAATTGGTTTTGGCTTAAGACCAAAACCTTAAATAGATAACCAATTGCAATAATCTTGTTTTGCAAACATCAAACACAAATTACAACCGTATGTAAACTATCAAAAACAAAATATTATGAAAAAAAATAGTATAATTTATTAAAAAAGGAAATTTAATTATTTTATCATGAATTAAACATTTTATAAAAGAGAAATCTATTTCTTTATTTAAATATTTTCATTAGAAATGAAGACATTTAACTGCTTTGTCCAAACACAATTTTAATAATGAAATAAAAATAATTTCTCCATATAAACAAGAAAATTTAAAAATACAGAAATTTCACTTGAGGCAATTGATATTCTTAAAATTTAATTTTCTTTACAATTCTAAAATACTTATTCCAAACGCAACCTTAACTATATACGTACTTTACACAGGAATGCTGAAAAAAGGAGTTTGTCCCGGCAGAGATGATTTCTACAATTCATATGATGGTCAATAAGGGCATATACAATGAGCTTTTACTGAAGTTTCTTATTAATAAAAATATTATTTTAATATGTATTCCAGAAACATGGTTTCCTTTATATTATAAAAAAGTTTCTTATATAAACAAGTATTTTCAATTTTAAGAAAATCATGTTTGGGAATCTATATTAAAATAACACTTTTATGAATAGGAAACTCTTGATCTCCAAGGAGGATACGCTTATCCAACTCTCAAACTGTCTTCATAATATAGAACAAGAACAGACAGGCTTCTTGGGTGAATCATCAACCTTCTTTTCTGTTAAAGAGGAGCAGAAATGGAAATATCAAACTGTTGTTTTATTCAACTTCACATAAAAGATACAGAATAACTGGTGAAAAAAAAAAAAAAAAAAAAAAAAAGCTTAGTTTTCGAAGCTGGATATTTGTTTTAATTTTTTTTGGTAAATTTTTTATTTTTTTTCTAAATTAGGTTTTTATTTAAATAATATATAATATAAT
>Ga0123340_1008059_pt1 | contig 10019 bp, 3 predicted proteins | sample SirMexnodulemix_FD_89961 | JGI IMG/M metagenome (GOLD analysis project Ga0123340, IMG submission 89961) | Root nodule microbial communities of legume samples collected from Mexico - Siratro Mexico nodule mix | ecosystem: Host-associated > Plants > Roots > Nodule | place: Mexico: Nepantla...
AAGTAAAAGGGATGGTGGAGGGTATAATGGGATATGAAATATTTTAAAAAGGGTTAAATGGTAAATTTGCCTAGAGTATGGAGGTGCAGGAAGATGATATGGAGGTGCAGGAAGAAGCAGTCTATACACAATCATTTTCATGTCTATGGGCTCTACATTTGAATTGAAAGGATTGAAAAAGATAACAGTGCACGGACCAATAAAAGGGAAATGGTGTTGTTTCCATCATTTTTTTTTTCTTTGTTCTGTAAACAAAATAAATTTTAAAACATTAGGTGTCATCATATTTAGTTACTGACATCCTCAATTAACAAATAATTAACGGTTTAAAGAATATAAACAAATGACACGTATTAAATTCGGAAAATGAACAGAAACAAATTTATTACACATTAAAAGAAAAAAATTACACATTGTGAATTCCATCCAAGTGCTAACACACATAGTTTAAGAGACAAATACTATAACTTAATAAGCGATCATAAGCTTTTTTATTGAAATTTGATCTTGCTACATATTAAAAAAATTATACATTTTCAGTATCATCCAAGTGTTAACATATCATTTAAGAGACAAATATTATAACTTGATAAGTGATAATAATTTTTTTATTAAAAATTGGTGCTCCGTATTTAAAGAAAAAAAAAAGCACACATATTATCAGTCCAATCCGAGTGTTAACATGATATCGTAACTTAATAAGTAATAGTAAAATTTTATTAAAATTTGTTCTTTCTAGATATTAAAAGAAAAAAAAAAAGTTACACACTGTTGAGTCTCATCGAAGGGCTAACATGTTATTTAAGAGACGAATATTATAACTTTAATAAGTGATAATAAACTTCGATTAAAATTTGTTTTTGTAATATTTTACTTTATATTTTATTTTAATTAGTTTCTCTTTCTTAAACAATTTTGATTTTGGTCTGGAATTTGTGGTGAATGGTGAATATACAAATACACTCTTGTACTCGAGTTAGGATTTAGATGTGTCACTAATAAATACCTTGAGACATTTACACAGTACTTTATAAACAATACTAGTTCAGATATTGTTTTGACTTCATAAATGTGAGTTCATACTATGCTTTAACTCAAATAATTTCAATTTTTAAGAGGCTATCCCGTGTATTGATCTAACGTTATTGGTTTATAAAGTTGTAGAATATACTAACCAGACTCAAATATAATACAACAAGTTACTCTTTTTTTCAAATATTATCTGATCCTTATATAAAGTTAGGCACATGAATTGAAATTCTAATTGTATAATTTGTTTTAATGCCATTATATATTTGTAAAACTTGATATATTTTATTTTCTTAGCTTTTTTTAAGAATATTTGATTTAAATGCTTTAATTACTAACGGAATATATTGAAATTTTAAATAACATATTTAAAGAAATGTTATATATTTGCAACTTTATATATATATATATATATATATTTATTTTTTTATTTGCAACTTTGATAATAATTAAATTATTTTTGTGCTAATCTAAAAAAAATTCCGTGATTCTGGTTCAGAAAATAAGAACCATTTTGTGAGATTAATTTGAGCGCCGCATCGTATTCACAGGTGTTCTCTTCCTGCGTGTTAAATAAAAACCGAGAATTACAATTTGCAACGTGGCGCTTTCTTCTTCCTTATTCCAAAAAACACTACTCTACTCTACGCCTCTTCACGGTTTGCGAAAATGAAATATAGGGTTTCACACAAGCTCCCAGTGCTCCCTCACCACACTCATCCCTTTAACAGCGCTCGTTACATCACTTCCTTAGCCAAAAAGTTTCGAACTCGTCCACCTCGTGCTTCTGTCAATGGCGGAAGTGGAAATTCTCAAGGTCAGTACAGTTGCTTCTCCACTTAAATCCGCACACAAGTTATACTGGCATGACTTTTAAACACGATGAATACATTTACGTTTTGTTAAACGGTTCGTTGATGGAAGCTGAATGTTGACCTACGATAACATACATAAGTAGTTTATTTATTTATTTATTTTCAAGGGAGTGTTTTGCTGTGAATTTCTGATGGTCATAATCATCGCAAAGAAACTAGTATAGGAATTATCGTGGATTTCCAAATTGAACGGGGTTTTGAATATGTTGTGATTGATTATGTATTGTTCATGCTCTGAAGCGGTGAGCTTATTTGCTATGAGAGTGTGCAGGGGATTCTTTTCTTGTACCTGGCGCGACAGTTGCTACCCTACTTATGCTTGGTGTTCTCCATGCCCGCAGACTATATGATGACAAGAAGGTACATTCGATTTTTATATTGTGTTAGACTAATTGGCAAGGGCAATTTTTGGTCGTAACACTGATTCTTCTAGCAACATTAGTGGCCGAATTTTTCTCTGTCCACTTGCCTACATTGGCTCTTATGGACCTGAAGCTTCCCTCAAGTATCCCTAACCAGGGTTCACATGCTTAGGGTATGTTTGCTGGTTTATCAACTGGTAGAGTCTAATTGCATTGTCTACGAGCCTACTTGGTTTATGCCAAACCATGGTTGCATTAATATCAACCTTGGTAGCACACACAGAAACCCGATCGAATGAACGTGATCTTTTTTTCCTTCCACAAAACATGTTGGAGAAAAGATGATACGTCAGGCACTGTGTCTGTCAGTGATTGATCAGTGTCATTCGTTGTCCTTTTATAAGTCCGTTGTTATTTTGGGTCACTGCAAAAGTAAAACAAATAAAGAAAAATAAAAACATATTTTCAACATTCTAGACAAGTGAGAAGTTGAATCTTATTTTTTGGTAGAGATTGCCACTGGTGACAGTGTGAGGCCTTCTGTTTTTTCTACACTGTTTTCAGCCATGATGCTGGAAATTTGTTCGCATTTTTTTAGTAGGATACTTTTTAGGTTCTGTTTGCTCAATTGGAATTAAATGGTTTGTAGTTTACATAGTCTCTACATAATAACTTTGATCACCCTTGTGGCAGAATGAAGGGATGAAGGAGAAAGGAATTGAAGTGGAATTCCAGCCTGATATAAAGGTAAAACTTTTACATCAGTACAAAAAAGAAACATTTGAGTTCTTGTGTGTGTGTGTATCAGTACATGTTTGTTTTGATTCTGAGACGTGCCATGGCTTTGTCAACCCTAGGCTACATTTTTGAGATTACTGCCTCTGCGTTCAATTTCTAGATGCTGGGGATACTTCACAAACATGGTAAGAAGTCGATGGAATATTTGAATCCTTTTTTAATATATATTTAAATATATTAATTAGTGAAGCTGTATTTTTTTATGTTTGCAATTTTATTCCACTTCTGTTGCTACTGGTAGTAATAATTTGGAAAGAGAAACAATATTCAGAATTTATGAGTAATTTAAACTTAAGAGACCTGATGAAGAAATAAAGATCACTTTTAGTATGTGAAAAACAGCAATATTATTAGAAGGAAAGAAGGGAAAGTAAATAATAAAGGAGAAAACGTAGAGCAGCACTCGTAATAAAAAAAAAAAAAAAGAGGATATGATAAAAATAGCGCGGCATATTTTAAAGTATATTTTTCTATAGTATACATCTCTCTCCTTTTATCAATTCAAAGCTAACTCTATAATTTGAAAATGATTCTGCATGTTATATAATTTATATGATTTTACTTATTCAGGAAATACCAGTTTGGCTAAGACCCGTTATCTATAAAGCTTGGGCTCGGGCATTCCATTCAAGTATGATATATATGTATCTTTTAATCATTTTCTTGTAATTTGCTCCTATAACCATCATCTCGTGAAACTGGCAGAACTTGCTCATGATAAACTATGATCTATAATTCGTGTAACAATACTCCTAATTGTTGTAATATTGTTGACACCTCAGATTTAGATGAAGCTGGTTTACCTCTAGACAAGTATGCCACTATAAGGGATTTTTTTGTTCGCAGTCTGAAAGAAGGTTCGAGGCCTATTGATGTTGATCCGCAGTGTCTGGTAACTGGTAACAGCTATTTGAAAATGTCTAATGCCTTTGTGCCATTTCCAGTTGTTACATAACCTGTTTAACCATACTTATTTTCTGCAGGTTAGTCCTGTGGACGGTACAGTTTTAAGATTTGGGGAGTTAAAGGGAGCAGGGGCAATGATTGAACAAGTCAAAGGGTTTTCATATTCAGTTTTTTCTCTTCTTGGTGCAAGCCCTTTCCTTCCAACAACAGCCGATGGTGATGTGCAAGAGGAGCATAATGAATCAACAACAAATAGTGAGAAGAGCAAGAAGTCGTGGTGGAGAGTTTCATTGGCTTCACCAAAAGTTTGGGACCCAAAATCACCATGGTAATGTGATGAAGTATTTCTAATTGCCTTCTGCTACCGATATCATTCTGCGTCTGGTTGTAAGCATATGCACTTAATGAAGGACCTGTTTATGAAGAAAATCACACATGGATATATTTATCTGTTCATCCTCTCAAATTAACTCCTAAATTTTCATCATGCATCTACTCTTAATATTATTTTATCATGATGCATATTATCAATAATATTGGAAATCATCATTTGAGTACTTCAGGTAGGTTCCAAAGTTATTTGAGTTTCTATCGTAAAGTGGCTTATTGACTTCAATTGATAGAGAATTTATGATTTAGCAAGCTTGCTGCAGCTGCAATTGAAATCAAAGTGTTTTACTTAATTGGAGGAGTCTTAGGTTTATGTAAAATCCATGCAGTGAGATTTTTTATTTCTTTTTTAACTAAAAATTTCAATTTTTTTGTCAACTTTTCATGAAACGATCCCTGCTTCTCTCTCAGTATGGTTCTCCTTCTTCTTCTTCTTGCAAATGATTGTTGTTGTTTTTTGCATTGAACTCTGGCCCACCGAAAGCAATGTATCTGCTATAGTTTTATTGTCAAGGAGACTGAATGTGTGGCATGATTCATATGTCATTAAATTTTCCATTTCAGCCCAAAGAGAGGACTTTTTTACTGTGTGGTTTACTTGAAGCCTGGAGATTACCATCGAATACACTCCCCAGCTGATTGGAACATTCTTGTGCGCAGGCATTTTTCTGGTAAACCATCTCTTGTAAGCCTTAACAGTCTAAGAAATTGGCAACAACACTTGTTAATCTTCTGTTTATCCAAAATGGCCAAGTAATTTCTAACCGTGATCATAAAAATTATACCATGCAAGATAACAAAGAAAAGATTCATCATAACATGATTACGGGCCTTCTTCATGTCGAATTGTTTTTACATGCTTTCTTTTTATTTTCCTCTAGCGTAACTTTTAAATTTCATTGGTGATGGGTACAGGTGCAGTTTTAGCTTTATGGTGAATGACTGTTTTATAAAGCTCTGCAAATATATTTCTTCCCCGTTATATCATGAAAATAGTTATTTGAACTGGGTGGGAGAAAATATTGAAGTAGATCTGCAGATTTTCAAGTTTTGCATATTTTGTATATCATACAGCACAGTGAGCGCATTAATTAATTTCTAATTAGTTTACTGTATTCTTATTATATGTTTGGTTTATTGTTTATGTTGCAGGCCGTCTTTATCCCCTGAATGAACGTGCTACAAGAACAATTAGAAATCTCTATATTGAGAACGAGAGGGTAATTCATATCTGATTGTCATGGTCAATGTCAGTGTGTTGTGCCTTTCTGTTAGCTTTCCTTTCAACGTCCTCTCCTCATGTTTCTATTTATGTATTTATTTTGGCGATTTAATTAAAAATTGAAGTTGAAGACTTCTCTACCTTAATTAATCCGACCCAACTTTCACTGCTTGAGTTAGGCTAAGTGGCACATTGATCTAATTTAATATTGAAAATAAATCTATTTCTTAGAAAAACTAGATGCTGTTACACTAATGTTCTAAGTGCAAGGGGGCCCTTTCTGAATTTACCTATTTTTCTGATTTGAAAATTTTTCTTGGGAAATAATTAAGTTATGAGTTTTAGTTCTTGGTAGGAGCGGCATTCTATCTAGTTAATACTCCATATGAACTCTGAAGAACTTCTCTAATCCTCTCATTTACCATCGTCTTGCTTTTATTACGATGAGAATCATTGTTTGTTTATGAACTCGTTCATGAAGAATTCATTAACCTAGTAATGAATACTGTCATATGATCATTATCATTTGCCAATCAGCTCAAGTAGTTAACGATTCCTTCTTCATAAGTAATTTCATCACACTGGTCTTTTTAAATTATAACCTTTATTTTTGCCTTTGATGTTATTTACTCTTTCAATTCTTAATTGATTTTATTTATGATACTCCGATTAATTCTTTCACTCTTAAAATATGCTTAGCTACTGACTATTGACTCTAAATTCTTCAGGTCATTCTTGAAGGTCTGTGGCAGGAAGGATTTATGGCACTTGCTGCAATTGGTGCGACAAATATTGGGTCAATTGAGGTTTGTTCATCCTTCCTTAAGGATGTAACTATTGTACTTTTATGTCCATTGAAAAAAACAAGGGTTATATTTTATTGTTAACAACTCTGGGAGAAGACTAAAGTATCTGTTAATTTTAAATTCTTACTTTTCTTTCCCAGTAAGTCACTTTTCATGAATCAGCAGCAACTTTTCTTTTTAAGGATAAGGATACCAGAATTAAATGATAGAAGCCATCTGATCCAATATCTAAAGATAACCGATGGGCTTGGGATGACTTGTATTTACAGTTGCCATATCCTGTCAATGTCATTGCCCGAATAATTCATTAATGTCTTCAGTTTAAATTTTAACATGACAGCTGTTCATTGAGCCTGAACTTCATACAAACAGGCCAATGAAGAAGTTTCTACATTCAGAGCCTCCTGAAGAACGGGTTTATGAATGTGAAGGTGTAGGCAAAGTGCTCACGAAAGGGGATGAGGTTAGAACTTAAAAGTGTTTTTGCCTCTTGGAACTCCTGTGCTTGATTCACTGAGTACAAAATATATACAACTATCTATGAGGATCATATGATTGAATATTTGAATCAGTATACTTACGAATATGTGTTCTCCTTTCTTTTAAGATCAAGTATATTGTCGAGGTGCTGTTGAATTCGGGTTCCTTTTGTTTATTGTAGTTAAAAGTTAAGAGCTGACAATACATTTTGCATGACGTAGTTCCTTTTTTATTTTGTTAATCCCAGTTAGGTGCTTTCAACATGGGATCAACAGTTGTACTTGTTTTCCAAGCTCCGATTTCAAAACTCAACGAGGACGATTCAAGTCAAGAGTTCAGGTTTTGTGTCCAAAGAGGGGATAGAATCCGTGTTGGTGAGGCTCTAGGGAGGTGGCATAGTTCGTGACAAAGTTAATTTTCTGTGCATATATTTGTGAATGTACGCTGCCTCAGACTATTTGGTATTGAAACTTCAAAGCATTTTCGGTAATCTGAAGGAGAATCATTGGTTCCCCTTTCTGGGTACTGTGATTTGGTGTTTAATTTATAGAAGTGGTAACATGGATATTAGTTGTCGACCGTCTGATTTATTATGGTAAACACGTCTAGTAACGTAGAATTTAAACCATTATGCTTGGAAACTCTACCAATAAAAAAAAGAAGACAATTATGCTTCAAAAATTGGAATGATTGAAGTTTAAGGATGTTAAAGTAGCACTTTGAGTATACTCCATATATAATTGCTACAAGGAATGCTGGTGTCATGTCTGGATCTAAACAATGCTGAAAAGTATCCTAATAGCGCCATTGTTATGTTATAATAAAATGATGCTTGTTCAGAAGTTATTTCTATGAATCTCTCAATATTTAAAGTAAATTTGTTATTTATTAAATGATACTAAAAAAGTGATTTCTTAATAAATTTAAGTTAGTATAAAAAAATAATTTATAAAAGGTATTGCTTATATATTTTTTATTTTAGTTATTAATCAACATTATAGTGAACAAAATCTTTCTTTTTCAAATAAAGTGAAACACACAACGGGAGATAAGCTTTCAATGATCCGTTTAACGGACTGGAGTAATTTTAGATGGATATCGTTTACCAATTTTAAAGAATTTACACGACAAATTTTTAATTTCTTTGACAGGATTAAAAAGAAACATTTTTATTAAAAGAATGTAGGAATATATTAAAAAGAGGTTTACATATATTGAGTTCATTCATTTAAAAATGAAATTTGATTTTGATTCTTACATAAAAAAAATCGTTTGTAAATTTTTGAAATAATTGTTTATTTCTAATAAAGTCTGATTATTTTAGTTTTAGTCTATGTAAAAATTCTAAAGGTTTAAGAAAATATTTTTAATTTTTTATATTGATTTAAAAAAAGTAGATAATTTTTTTACTTCTTAGAACATTAACATTGTATGACAACACTAGTATGTACCACTTCGTTACTTATTTTTTTTAAAAAGAATATAAGTTATTAATTTATATAAAGTTAAGGATAAACAATAATGAAATTTTTTAGGGCTAAAAAGTAAAGAAATTCTTTTAGAGGACTACAATTAAAATTTAGTCAGAGAATAGAAATATTTTTAAGGCTTAAAAAAATTAGAACACTTTTACATATTTCAATATTATAAGAGAAACATGATCTCTTAAGCATCATTCCTAGTGCAGCGATTAGCATTAACATAAACTGAACAGAAGTTTCAATAATTCCAAATCCAAAAATCCCGAGCCTATTTTTCTCACAGCGACGTTTATAATAATATCAAAACTTGTTTCAGGAACAGCAACACAGTATGAAGATGAGTCCCTGGGCCACACGTTCCATCCTTCAATATCTTCCAATTAAAGATTCCTAATTTTGGAGGTATTGTCTCTGAAATCCAACGAGGAAATAAAAAAAGAGACGACGATTAATCTTGTTCTGAAGATGACGGGGATTACGATTCCGATCATCATTATGGTGGCTTGGACTAAGAATCTTAGTGGGCTTGATGGACCCACATTTATGAACGTCCTAATCTCATAACTTCAAAATTGATCACAGCAAAATTGGTGGTGATGAATTCAAAACACAACATAATTTTATCTTTATTCGATCCACTTTGTTAACAGGTGATTCAGACTACACTGCGAAAAAGAACTTGGACGCATTATCCAACATGTATAAGCTGAGAAGGAAACAGAGAACGGATAGGATAAATATTTATCATATGAATTATGCAGATAAAATTATAACTTTAACTGCTAAATAACACTAAAAATATCTAAAGAATAATATCCAAGTTATTATTATTCTAATATTGTACTTAAAATGTTAATTAAAAAATTGAACCATAGCAACTCCCAGGAAGAAGACACGACTTTTGCATCCATTTCCTCTTGCCAAAATCATAAAAATTTGAATTTATTCTCTATGATTTACTTTATACTTTTTATTGGAATTTTCTTTTCTAATATGTTTGTGTTGACATGCCAATTTGTCGTGTAGTTGAAATGGAATAATATCGTGGAACTTTCATGTAAAGTATTATGAACTTTATTTTCGTATGATGTTTATTTCGACAGATTCATATCGGTATTTATAAAGGTACATATATTTCATATTATTTTACTTAATAAATTAAAAACATAAATATTATTACAAGGGTTTACTTAATATTTAGTTATTAATGACACTATCCTAATAAGTTTTTTTTAAACAAAGTATAACATGGTACAGTGTTTTCTCATGAACTGATCTCTTACTACTATTTACTCTGACGCCGTCAGTGCTTCCACTGTGCTTGAGAGTTTAATTTTTATAATTTTTTTCAAGTTTAAACAACATTTTAGTTTCCTGATACAAGGTTATTCTAATTTTGATCTTCTTACTGCGGAGAAATAAAAGTTGCGAGAATAAAAACAAAGAATTTTAATTTATAAAAGATAAAAAAAGGTTTAAAGTCTAAATATGAACCCGTGATTTTTTTTCTAATGTTATCAACTTCTTGTTATAAATTACACTAAAAAATCATAAAATAAAATTTCATATTCAATTGAAAATAATAATGAAAGATATAAATTCGCTAGTAAAGTTTATTTAATTTTTTATTTAAATGTGTGTGTGCGTAGTAGATAATAAATGGCACTGAT
>Ga0123340_1008062_pt1 | contig 10015 bp, 6 predicted proteins | sample SirMexnodulemix_FD_89961 | JGI IMG/M metagenome (GOLD analysis project Ga0123340, IMG submission 89961) | Root nodule microbial communities of legume samples collected from Mexico - Siratro Mexico nodule mix | ecosystem: Host-associated > Plants > Roots > Nodule | place: Mexico: Nepantla...
ATTAAAAATAATAATTTAATTTTAATTTTAATTTTAATTTTAAAATAATTAATAATATTATATTTACATAAACTAAAATAATAAAAATTCATGAATCACACAATCATATTTTATTTTTAATTATCTTTAACCAAAAGAACAAATTTGTAATTTTATAATTTTATCAATTAAAAAACAAATAAAATATCAATAACACTTATTACATTACTGGCAAACTTTTTTCTTAAAACCTTATCATCTTTTTTTTATCCAAACAACTAAAATTTCCACCAACTTTTATCTCACATTTATTCAAATTCATCTTTGGATAAAAAAAGCTTTAAAGTGGGTAAGCTTTTCTAAAAGATTCAGCAAAGCTTTTCTAAAATGTTTTATTAATTGCCAAGAAAAGCAATGTGAAAGTAATAGAAAAATAAAAACAATGATCATTTTTGTTTCTATACTAGCTCGTTCTTAACCTGCATCTCATTTTCTTTAGACAAATTGTAAAAGGTTTAGAAATAATTTCTTACAAGTATCTTTATTGTCATTTTTAACATCCATGAATATACAGAGTATTTTTAAATTATCCGTCAAATTTTTCCTAAATTTAAGTACAAGTGCACATTTTTCGGTATTTTCAAATTATCGTCAAATTTCTCTTAAATTTAAATATAAGTACACTACTTTTTTCCTACTAAATATATAAAGTCTCTCAAAGTTATAAAATAATAAAATTTTATTTATAAGATTTCACACTCAATCGTGTGAATATGAAATATAATTAATAAGAAATTAATTCAGACACGAAAAATTTACAAATATGCTAATAGAAGCCTATGCATATAAGTTTGTTTCTTGTTCTTTTGTCATTCATCTGCATGACAAACTTCAATTTGTTTTGGCATATGTCTGCTTGCCAAACTTCTATTTGTAGGCATGTGTCCTTCCTTGCCAAGATTGGAATCCCTTGACAGCTTTCTGAACAAGGACTAGGATATAGCACCAACCGATAAACTGATAAAATATAATAATGAACACAAAAACATTATGACAATACACTGGTTATTGCAGAGACAACACTTATGTACAGAGTATTGTCTATGTACACTTATATTTATACACACCCTTCTACCATATATATACTCCTAAGGAATTTTTAATGAAACCACTATGCAGTTTTTAGTTCAAAACTTCTAACACTTAATCAGTTATTTTCTATGACATTTAAGCTGGGTATTATCGTCACACTGGTTTAAGGAAACAAAGAATAATCAATATTCATTTGCTTTATTATTCCTTCCCCTGTGCCCACGCGAAATGTAATTGGTTGCCTAGTAGTATGGATAGAATATTTTAGTATGTGAACTAAAGATCTTGTTAGTGTGAACAACTTGTAACACTTTTTAGAGATGATATTCAATTTTGGTAATCTTCGGATACCCTCAATATCAAATATTAAAATATATTGAGGGAGATAATTAAATATAAGTAATGCAATCTTACATAAATAACTGACATTATTTTTTTTAAGTCACATGATCAAGAAGAAGCTCTTCTACACTAGAGAGGAAATAATTTAACACTTACACTTAGTTAAAATTGTAATTTTTTTTAAGTTACAATGATTGAAGGAAATGTGATTGTTAGAAAAATTGATTAGATTTTTATTTTAATAATATATAATAAGATTCAATATTTGAACTTTATCATATCTATCATGTTATCTATTTTTTATTAAGTTTGAATTTTAATATTTATATTAATTTTAATCAAACTTATTTCTCAAATAATATTCATGTATATTTTTATTTTATGTGGTTTTTCTGGACAATTGAATGTATTATTTATTGTAAGTGAATCAAATAAAAGAAAACAAAAATATTATGCTATACTTATAATTTTATAAACATAGTAAATTACTAATTTACATTTAACAATAATATGTTGATTAGGAGACCAAACAATACATGGCGTGATGGTTTTCAGTTTCTCTGCAATTTTTAAAAAAAAAATCAATAGATATAAATATTGATATAAATTATCACTAATAACTTTTAAAATAAAAAATTGTATAAAAGGTTAAAATAAAATAAATAATTATTTTTTCATGCTCATTACTACCAGAATCATGTACCAGTACCACCAATTTTCTTTTTTCTTTTCCCTTTAGTTTACATGCTTCTATAATAGCTTCAAATATACAATGTATTAAGTGTTGATTTAATTACTCACTTGGCCTTCCTAAGTTGTTCAGTTATCAAGCTTGCATTCACTAACTTGCAGTGGTGGCAAAAGAATGGTTATGGAATCCGGGTCCTATTTGCATATCCTAGGTACTCCTTAAGCTCAACTCATAAATTCATGAGAGGTTACTTCATTAAAAAAAATTATATCAAATAGCATACTAATTAAATATTTCAATAACATAATAAATAAAATAAGTCTACAATAATATATAAATAAATAAGTTCATCCAAAATATTATAAAAAATAAATTGTTAAGATGAGATATACTTAGATTGCCCTCACTTCAATTTGATCCATTCTCATACATACCTTTAATTGCACCCTAATTTCAATTTTCAATTACAAAACTAAAAAAACATATTATATAATTATTAAATTTTCTATAATCAAAAAACAAAATTGAAAAACACCACGCGAAGAGAAAGCTTAAAATTAACGAGAAACGATTTTACATAACCTCGAGTAGACAAGATCAGAACACCACAAGAGCAATCAGAAGCTCGAACCGCAACCAGAACCGCGACCAGAGAGCACGACGCACCACCACGCAGTGAAACGACGATGAGTTTGGCGTGACCGGAGAAGAGAATGACAAGGAGCGGCGAATAGAGACCGGAGAAGCGAACCCTAATCCGCGAGGTGGAGGAGAAGAACGAACCTAATCGCGGTGAGTTTTTTTATTTCCACACAAGAATCGACGATCAATGGCGTCGTTTTGGGTTGAAGAGAAAACACCTCTGGACTCGCTAACTCGATTGCAAGCTCGCTAGTTTGGCCGAGCTCATGGAATTCACGGCGGGCCAACCGATCCTGCTCCAAAAACGGGTTTGCTTCCGAGTCAACTCGGGCAATGAGTGTGGCATCGTAAACTCGACCGTGTTGATAACCATGGTCTTGACTTCTAGTATTTCCCGCATTTCACAAATTCTTTCATTGAGATTTACCTCTTGACTTCCATGATCCTTTTCCTCTTGATTAATGTCAATATAAAATCAACTTCAGTATAAGCTATTCGATTAGTGGATAATAACTTTTAAGAAAACTGGATCATTATTAATATTAATAACTAATGTTAGAAATTTAAATATATTTCAATATAAAATATTAAATTCGACTAGACATAAGCCCGGTTTTCCCAACCCACTGGACTGCTCAACCTAGAAGAAAGGCAAATCCATTACTTATCCATTGCTTATTTCCAACTCCAATGGGTAGTTTCTCAGTTTTTACATGATAGTTTTTGTTCATTGGCATGTTCTGTATGATGATGTAATCAATTCTCTTGAAGGCTAGCTGTTGCTTCAGATGTCAATACACTGGAGGGAGGACTATAGTTAAACTGAATTGAAACGAGTGGGTGTAGCTAAATGGGGGACGATGAAGGTGGTGATAAGAAAAAGAGAGTGGTTTTTGTGACTGTAGGAACGACCTGTTTCGATGCTCTTGTGAGAGCCGTGGATTCCAACATCGTTAAACAAGCCTTGTTTGCTAAAGGATATACCCACCTTCTTATTCAAATGGGCCGAGGATCATATCTTCCTACCAAGGTACTTTCTCCTTTCTCATTTCTTTCCCTCTGCCTTCTGATATGATACTTTTTGGTTGAGAATTTCTTTGTAATAATTAAATTATAAAATCAATGTGTTGATGTGGGCATGTGAAATTCTCACTTCATCATTTGCTGAACCAACTTTGCAAGCTTGCTTGAAAAAAAAGTTTACATTGCATTAGTTATCGGATAAATATGTATGGATATGTGTTACAAACTCAATAAAAACCTTAAGCAAACTGACATCTAGTAACTGTATGCAATGAAGTTTAACTAACTGCAAAAATGGAGGGAGATATCAATTTGTAGATTTTATTATTCTCTTTTTCTATAGTCTCGTTTTACTAAGTTTTTTCATTCTTATTATTAACCTTTTCTTTTTTAATTGTAGTCTGTAGGAGATGGTTCTTTGGCTGTAGACTACTTCACTTTTTCATCCAGTATTGCAGTTTATCTCAGATCAGCTTCTCTTGTCATTAGCCACGCAGGTATGTTGGTTACAACTTGTGTATTGCGTGCTTTTTTGTGTATTGTTTAGTATATATTGGTAGGTTATCATATATTTGGTCTTGGTGGCTAATTTTGTATTCTGTTATCCTATCCATGTGGATTAATTAGCTTTCAGGACGAATGCTTTTGTGCCAATGGTGTTTCATTAATATTAGAGAACCTCTTTCCTTTGAAACAAACAAATTGATAGATACCAATTCAGAATTTAGGGATCAAATCCGTGAAGATAAAAAGGAACTTTTATTGCATACCCTCGTCCAACTCTGGGTATGACTGTTTAGAAATCGTATCTAGTGTTTGTGTGCTCATCCAGTGTAAGCTTTGCCAATTTGGGGCTTGTATCTAACAACTTCCTCAACAAAAAGATTCATCGTGTCCTTAAGTTGAAACCAGCTAAATACTCAAGAACTGTTTATTTCTTTTAAACTAAGAAGAAAAAGAGAAGCATTTAGCTGAGACTGTGTTTCTGTGACAACAAGGGTGATTTATTTGTATTGAGAAAGAGAAATTGATACAATAAATTGAGGAGAGTTGGTATCCTCTAATTATTAAGATATGATCCTATAATACTAGCAATATGATCTTGATATTTGTGATTATAAAGATATGAGAAGGACATGATCTTGATATCTATAATTATAAAGATATATTCCTTATTTTTGGAATGATATCACGCCCCCTTAAGGTGGTGCATTTAAAATCGTATGTGCTCAACTTGCTGCTAATGTGATTGATCCTTGGTCCTCTTAGAGATTTGGTGAAAATATCTGGTAACTATTCTTTGGGGTTAGACAAATTTAGTAGTGCTATCTCGAGTTTCCACCTATTCTCTTATGAAAATGAATGACAGCCTACAACAATACTTTTTGTTCTTTCATGAAAGACAAGAGTATACGTAATGTGTAATGCTACTTGGTTGCCACATATAAGGTGCATTTGAGAATTTTCTTAAAATTTAAGCTCTTTGAGAAGTTCCTTTAGCCTTATGAGCTCAGAGGTGACCTATATTTTGCTTTACCACTTGATATTACCACAACATTTTGTTTCTTCTCTAAGGCATTAAATTGTACTTAACAAGAACACTACCCTGAATTAGAGTGTCGCCCAATCAACACCAGGATACCCAACAACTTGCGTAGTCCCTTTATGTTAGTAAATAAGGCCTTTGTCAGGGGTATGCTTAATGTATCTTAGGATTTTTACAACTGCATTTGAATCATCTTGACAAGTGATCCCACATCTTTAGAGGAAGAGAAGCACGACTAATTAAGACCAAGATTAACAGCATGTCTGTATTTCCTTTCAATAACTACATTCTGCTGATGAGTATGAAGACAAATAATCTTGTGTTGAATTTCCGTGTCTGTAAGAATCTTAGGCAAGTGTCTGAACTTGCCACCCCAATCAGTTTGAATGTTTTTTAAAGGAAGCAGAATTGAAGTTCATTCATAGACTTGAATTGATGAAAAATAATAAAGAAATAAGAGATTTTCTCAAGATAAATCTAGGTAAATTTGGAAAAAGCGTCAACAAAAGTTGCATAATATGAAAAGCCATTAGTAGATAACCAATAGGAGAAGGATAAGTTCAAGTTGATACTTGTAAACAATACGAGATAAGGAGTTCTGTGAACTTTGCCAATATAACTCTACACAAAAAAGAAACAACATTATTAGGAAAAGGAATACTATACGGTTGAAACATGAGTTTCATAACATGAGCATTAAAATGCCCTAGTATAGCATGCAAAATAGATTGAATACTATTGTTATTGTCAGTATTGATTACTGCATTAGTAGAAAAACAAGATTTAGCAAGAGGATAAGGTTGAAGCCACAAGGTGGGAAAGGCATAGAGACAATCTTGCCCAACAACTCCTTGAACAAGAACTTCATTGGTTACCCGAGATTTAACTAAAACAATGAGTAGCATGAAATTCAAATTAAACAGAATTGTCCTTTGCAAATTTACAAACACTAATTAGATTATTTGGAACAGAAAAATAGTTAATTGATGAAGAGCTAAATAAACATCAAGGGGAAGAACCAAAAGATTGAATTGGCAAACCTTGACCATTACCAATATAGACTTGTTTAGGACCTTCATATCAACTGAAAGAGTGTTAGCTTTAGAAATGGAGGCATAAAAGGATGTCTTTGAAGATTTTCGCAATACGTTCTATTAGACACTTACGGTGGGTCATAAGTTTTTTAAAAGGTTCACCAAACCTTTTCTAAAAAGTTCTATTGATGGCCATGAGAAGCAATGTGCAAGTAATAGAAAGAGACAATGATCAGTTTCATTTTTATACTAGTTCATTCTTAACCTAGGTAGAGTCTAATTTTGCAATGCAAATTGTAAAAGGTTTCATTGAAAAAATAATTGTTTACAAGTATCTTTCATTGTCACTTTTGGCAAACATAATTGCACAAAGTCTCTTAAGATTATCCGTTAAATTCCTCCTGAGTTTAAGCACAAGTGCACAACACTTCTCCTGGCTAAATACAGAAAGCCTCTCGAAGCTATATAATAATAAAATGTTGCTTACAAGGTTTCACCTTCAAACGAGTGAATATCAAATACAAGCATTTCTTGTTGTAAGAGATTAACTTCACACACATGAAAGATTTACAAATATGAGCACTCTTTTTACGAGTCGTTTAGAAGATGATCTCACCAAGCACTCAGAAACTTTGAAAGAATGGAAGAATACAAGCGCATGCACATAAATTTGTTCCTTGTTGTTTTGTCGTATGTCTGCATGATGAACCTCTATTTGTAGGCATGTGTCCTTAGCAGCCAAGATTGGAATCCCTGGATAGCTTTCTGAACAAGGACTATGATATAGCACCAACTGATAAACTAATAAAATATAATAATGAACACAAATTACACATTATGGCTATACACTGGTTATTGTAGAGACAGCGCTTCTGTGGAGAGAGTATTGACTATGTACACTTCTACTAGATATATACTCCGAATGATTTTTTAATGAATAACTGGTATGCAGTTTTTAATTCAAAACTTCTAACACGTAATCAGTTATTTTCTATGACGTGTTCTTATTGATTACTACCATCGGTCCATTATTAATGTATCCTTTCCTAATTCACTGGATATCAACTCTCATCGTCTTAATTAGGAGTGGCTAACCTGCTTGATTCCTTGGGCCCATTTGATGTTAGCTTTCTCCGATCTATTTTCTGTTTCAACCACAGACTTGGTTTAGAAAAGTATTGGTTTTTATTGTTGGGGGTTTGGTAACCTAGTGTAGCTACTCCAAAAATGAAGCTGGGTGTTATCGTGACACTGGTTTAAGGAAGCAAAGAATAATCTATATTCATTTGCTTTATTATTCCTTCCCGAGCTTACGCGAAATGTAATTGGTTGCCGAGTAGTATGGATAACACCAACATTGTTAGTGAACGAGATCCTAATCCTAATTGTGCTGCTCACAACAGCTGTATATTATTCAATATCAGTATTTCCTTCGTATGTCACAAGATCTATAAAAGATTTGATGAGTGTCAGAAATCAATTTGTTGTATCTTATTTAAAATGGATTTTATGAGATGTCGGCACTGATGTTTATTCCGTTACTAGCATTGTTCTTCCTTTAACCAAACTATTTTTTAGAAATAATAATAATAAACACTTGAATTTGCTGTATTGTGATTAAGCTGGGAGAACAACATCATTCACATAAAAAAAAGGACAACAATGCATAGTAAGAGGAAACTTTAAGTAAATTACTGTGACTACGAATTTTATGCAGGGTCGGGTAGCATATTTGAGACGTTGCGGCTGGGCAAAACCTTTAATCGTGGTTGTAAATGAAGATTTGATGGATAATCATCAAAGTGAACTAGCCGAAGAACTTGCTGATAGGAAACATCTGTATTGTCCCAGTCCTCAAACACTCCAGCAAACTATAGAGGATATGGATTTAAGTTCTCTCTTTCCTTACTCTCCAGGTGATGCTACACCGGTGGCCAAGCATATAAACAGTTTCCTTGGTTTTCCTGATGACTGATCTACAAAGCCTTTTTGCCCCTCTTTTGGGTTAAATGCCATTATGAAGGATGGTAATCAATTTTGGTGATATTTTGATGTCCTAAATATTTTAGTCCTGTGAACTAAATATCATGTTAGTGTAAGCAATGTACTTGCGACACTTCCTAGGAATGATATTCAATTTTGGTAATCTTCGGATGCCCTAAATATTTTTAGTCTTGCTGTTGAATATAAGAGCGATGCACACTTCATAAGGATCATATGAGAGAGAGGTTAATCCGCCTGTGTTAAATGTCTTTGGGAGGGATGGAATTCAGTTCTGGAAGCAATGTATGTTATTGGTGTACACTATACATGAGGGAAAGAATTAAATATAGGTAATGCAATCTTATATAAATAACTAACATTAATTTTGCATTCAAGCTCTCCAATATCGCCACCCTTAAGCCTACCGTGGTCAGTAAGCTTAGCACGACGTGCTAGCTCATTGCCATCCATGCTCGCTGCCACTGCTATGGTCACAACCTAACTTTCATCACAGCCAAATAACACTTGTGTCCTTCGAGTAAAACAGTTCATATGCTAACTAATGTTTAAGGTTTCTTGATTTGTCCTTTAGGGTTTCTTAAGTGGGGTTTATGATTTAAAATACCTTTGGTTTCTGACACCAACATTTAGAAAAAGTAAAGAAACCGCTGCTATTAAAAAAATGGAACATACGAATGAAATGAGTGGCATGGCAAAGAAAGTTGGTGATGTAGAGGCAATGTTAAAATTTGTGGTAAAGGAACAAAATCTAGATTTATACGAGGAGGACAAATAATATGATGGCACATTTTAGGTGAAGAAAGTAGGATAGTGGGGTTACATTCATCCCCATCAATCCATGATCCTTATAATAAGTAGGTAATATTTAATACTTCTAAGCATTAATAACAATAATTAAAAAATGATAGAAAATGTAAAAAAATAAATTTGAAAAATATTTAAGGAGAAGCTAAAAATATAGGAATACAAATATGGGAACTAAAAGAATATTTAAAATTTTTATTTGAACAAGCTAGAGTATCTGATCTTCCTTACCTATTTGTACCGATCTTAACCAAGGCAATTTGCTTCCTGCACTAATTGTTTCCTCCACCACATCAATTTTCGAAAATGACAATTATATCTTTATATATTTTGAAAAACATTTTTTGGAATATATTTTTTTAAACTGTTTTTCAGAAATATAATTCAGAAAACATTTTTCAAAACATGTTATGAAAAACTAACTCTGAAAATATGTTTCGAAAAATATTTTTTAAAATAATAAAAAAACTTGAAAAAACATATGCTTCTGAAAACAGATTTTCGAAAATCTTTCGGAATCCACCTTTCGGAATAAAAAAAAAAAAAAAACTTCAGACTAAAGTTTTTACCATTCCACACTAGTACCAATCAAAACCCTCTAAAACCACCTAAATTACTCTCTAAAAACTGTTTGCTTAAGAAAATGGAAAGAAGGGAGCAAAGAAAGAGGGAGATGATTGCGAAAAACGAAACGAATGTTTACGGAAAACGAAAAAAATACTCACTTTAAACTTTCTTCGCACAGAATCAACGATTTGTAAAGAAAGTTTTATTTTTATAATTAAATCAAGAAATTAATTTAATTATAATTAAATAAGATATAAGAAAATGTTTAATTTTTTATTATAAAATAATAAA
>Ga0123340_1008064_pt1 | contig 10013 bp, 9 predicted proteins | sample SirMexnodulemix_FD_89961 | JGI IMG/M metagenome (GOLD analysis project Ga0123340, IMG submission 89961) | Root nodule microbial communities of legume samples collected from Mexico - Siratro Mexico nodule mix | ecosystem: Host-associated > Plants > Roots > Nodule | place: Mexico: Nepantla...
AAGTTTTAAACCACAAACACTTGAATTCAGCAAAACTTAAGCATATTTGCTCATTCACAATGTCAAAATTAAATACTACAATGTCGGTTTAACACTATTGTAGCGTGTCTGTACATCAGTATCATAATCATTTTTGTTGTAATTATTATTATTATTATTATTATTATTATTATTATTATTATTATTATTATTATTACATGTATAATCTAAAGAAGAAGAGTAATAGAAATTTCACATAAATTTAAATATTGTGACTTATATTAGGAGTTCAAAGTTTTAAACCACAAACACTTGAATTCAGCAAAACTTAAGCATATTTGCTCATTCACAATGTCAAAATTAAATACTACAATGAGTCCTTATACTTGTTCTAGATGATTTAATCAATCTAAAGTGTTGAGTTTTAAACCAATATCAAATTGATAATAGGAATTACAAATAATAATATATGCCAAATAGTAATTTCAAAAATTTATGTACCATTACCAGTCGTAATTGACATTAACTAATATGAAAGATACTGGTTACATTATCTCAACTCAAATATTTAAGGTTATTACATTCACATCTCATTTTTTTCCTGTGTTATATATAAATGCTAAAAATACATGTACAACTCTCATTAGATATAAATATATGGATTCGCCCACTATTCACAGTGCACATACAATTACATTAAAAAATAAAATTGAATGCATTGTCATGTCCACAATAATAAACCTGTTTGAAAACTTTTGATGTAGTTGTGAAATGTAACAAGAAGAGGTCGTATGAAGATATATAAATTTCTCTTACACATTTTTTAGAATTGAAATTGCAAATAGTACATTGGAACATAATTTAGATTTTTGACTAAACGAGATGCATCATAAATTCAAGAACTCAACATATATACGCCCTTCCATTGAGAAACAAAACACTTGTTCAAAGTTTTATTATTATGTCTTACAAATGTGCACAAATGATACACATACAATCTATATTGAAACAAAACCAGAAAAAAAAATAATTTGCATTATTTTCACATTATTATTACATCATCAAATTCAATGTCTGGTACATGGTTTATGTAAAAGTAATGTTGAGTAAAATAAATTAATAAATTCTAATCCATCTTATATTTAGAATAATTTTCATTTGGTAGTTTAAAAATGAATTTGGCTAAAACTTTAAGCATAGATGTCAAAACGAAGCCAGCCAATATATTTTTTACAATTTTGTTATTTTTATGCGTGTGTCTATATATACATGTTTTAAAATCACACTTAAGTTAATTATGTAAATGTTTTCTAAGTCTCTATTTGATCAATTAATGAATTTAATTGAACAAACAACATTAATATTTTTAGAAGTTAAATTATTCCATTATAATTAAAAATTAAAATTTATTTTATAGGTGTTATGGACTTAAATTGCAATACTAATGCATATTTGTATTTTTCAATTAATACAATGCAAACACAGAAGTCAGTTTTTATACTAATTTCTTCATTTTAATCTAAAAGATGGGTTCATAGGCCATGGCGAGTAGGACTAAAATATTATTCCATTCCACCAAATTATTGTACCTTCGTCATCTCGTCGGGCATTTTCATAAAATTTCAAATTCCAAAAATATCCTTATTTAAATAACAAAAAAAATATGTGTTTTCTCTTAACACAGTGTAATTTGTAATCAGAAGTCACCTTTATCTAATTTACATTTAAAAAAAATTGTAAACTAAATGGTCAGTGGGTGGACATCATCCCGTTTGCAATTTTGTAAACCAGACCCATTAGGCATCGAGTTTACAATTTTTTTTTAAAATGTAAATGACGTCCAGTTTAAAAACAAAAAATAATGTCTCTGCAAGTTGAATTAATGTTGTAATGACTTGGGGTGTGTGACTGAGGTTTTAGAATTTAGTGAGAAAAATGCAGAGATTCTTTATTGCCTTAACTAAATTAATTTAGTTTTATTTTAATTAAATTTAAAATGAAACTCAATCAACAAGAAAGAATAGTGAGGGTGCAGAGAAAGTGAAATATTCTTCATTTGAAATGGGTGCATAATAGCAAATACACTTTATTTTAAATGGGTGCAAAGTAGGAAAGACTTTTCATTTGAAATGTTATTGAAAAATGAGGAGATGAGTGATCCTGCAGGCAAAGTAAAAGACTCTTCATTTGAAATTGGTGTAAAGTAGCAAGACTATTCATTTGAAATGTTATTGAAAAATTATGAGACGAGTAAATGTGAAGGAGGAGTGAGTGTGTAGGCAAAGTAAATGATTCTTTATTTGAAATAGGTGCAGTAGCAAAGACTCTTCATTTAAAATGTTATTGGAAAATGAGAAGAGGAGTAATTGTGAAGGAGAAGTGAGCCTGTAGGCAAAATAAAAGAGACTCTTTATTTAAAATGGTTAGAGAGTAGCAACGACTCTTCATTTGAAATATTATTGGAAAATGAGGAGAGGAGTAAATGAGAAAGAGGAGTGAGTATGTAGGCAAAGTAAAAGACTATTTATTTGAAATGGGTGCAGAATAACAAATACTATTCATTTAAAATATTATTGAAAATGAGGAGAGAAATAGATGTGCAGTACAGTGAATTGGGTGATGATATGCATATTACATTAATTTTGAATAAAATTAGGTTTGAACATTAATCCAGAAAGATGAACAATTTAATACAATTAATATTATATAAAAAATTATGTATATAATGTAAACAAGATGACACCCATCCAATTTATATAATTTTTCAAAACTTGGTTTATATAATTTTTCAAAATTTTGTAAATTGGATGATACTCCATCCAATTTATATTTTTTTTTCATGAGTGAACAATATATAACAATAAATGATTAAAGAAATTATAGGAATGAAGGAAGAGACCAAGAAGAGAATCTAAATGAGAAACCAATTTAAGAATTGTTAATTAGGAAAATAGCAAGTGCTTTTACCCTTTTAAAATCAAGCACATTGACAAGAGCTTAAAAATATACAACTATGCCTTAAAAGTAGTAATTTAATTATTTATTTTGACGCATTGTATATCAATTGAATAAAGTAATATTGTATATTCTAAAATCTACGATCTCAAATATATGGGGTGCAATTTAAATTTATGCGGTACAAAATGCATAGCCCCATAAGATCTATGATATGAAAGCCCGATTAAGATTGTTATTTTAAAGCCCACTACGCAACAAATTGATCTAAGTCCACTACTAGACGCCTTCTTCCTGCACCTCAAACAATTAAATAATAAACCATCAAACAAATTCGTTAAAAGGTAAATGGAAAATAGTTGAGAGAATTATAAAATTTTTCTTAACAATGTAGTTTGTATGTGTTAGTAACTTCATTTCTATATAAAAAACCCTTTTGATCAATCGATAAGAATTATTTTTTTTTTTGAACGGGATAAGTATTAAAATAATCTAGTTAATTTAATTAGTAGCAACACATTCGTGAACAATTAGTATTTTTTTAAAATTATTAAGACTTATTGTCCAACCCTTTTCACCTAACAGCTTTGCACTTGAGTAATCAATTACATGTGGCTGACTAGTCATCTTTTAAAAAATTAAGAGAGAGAGAGAAATGACATATCTTGTTAATGAGAAATATTTATTATTTATAGACTAAAAAACCATAAATTAATTAATAATATTTAATAAAAATAATCAGTACATTTGTTTTGAAAAGGAACTTATAAATAATGATAAAGTCTTGGAAGAATTAAGGATAGAAGGAAAGCCACCTATTCTAATAATTTTACTCAAGTCACGAAAATGGTAGATAATAACGAGTAACAATAAAATATCTTTTCGTAAATAAAAATTATTAAAAACATAGTATTTTTTCACTTTTATATATATTTTTGTGTCAGAATAAATTAAGATTTGTTTACTTGTTAACTAGATTCTTGCATGGGCTAACGGCTAAATTGTAGTAATTATTTAGGACGCTGTTTTTCTTCCACCATACACACATAAATTCGTATTTTGTTTTTTTTCCATACTGTATCATCTAAAAGTCATTTTTTTTTAAATTGTACCAAAAATCATTTTCAATTTTTAGATTATATATTTTAAAAGTATTTTTATTTGAAAAAAACTTTTAAATTATTTAATATGAAAGTTATTTTTAACTTTTTGTATTACATAATTCGAATGTCTTATGAATTGTAGAGCTAAAAATGATATTTAGATTGTATAATTTATTTTTCTTTTTTAAATAACTGTATAATTTAAAAAAGTAAAATAGACGAAATGCACGGAGGTGGAGAAAGTAAAATCTCCTGTCTAGGGTTGCAAGATTTATGTATGATGTGAAAGCCCATTTAGAGTGTTATTTTAAAGCCCATTACGCTACAAATTGCTCTAAGCCCAACTACTGAAAGTAAAGCCCAACACAGGGATCGGTCCACACGAAATTCGGCTTAGCCGAACGTTGCGTCGATTCCTTATTAGGACAGCATCGAGACGTTTTGTCACCAATAAGGGGATTTTGAATTTGAAAAACTCCCGCTCCACTCTCCATATATATGCCACCTCTGTTTCTTTGAGAAAGAGCCGTTAACAGAACACAAAACTGCATCTAGAAGGAGAAGAAGAGACGAGATAGAGAGAGAGAGAGAGGGAGAGAAATGGCGACCAACATTGGAATCATGGATGCGGCTTACTTCGTCGGTAGATCTGAGATTCTTTCTTGGATCAACTCGACTCTGCAACTCAGCCTCTCCAAAGTCGAAGAGGTTTATCTTCTCATCCAATTCTGTTTACACTTTGATTTCCTTGTCTTCCATAATTATTAGTTTACCTATTTCGTTCGGTCGTTAATTTTTCAGGCATGTTCCGGCGCCGTTCACTGCCAGCTTCTCGATGCGGCTCATCCTGGGATGGTGCCGATGCACAAAGTCAATTTCGACGCCAAGAACGAGTACGAGATGATTCAGAACTACAAGGTCCTTCAAGATGTCTTCAACAAACTCAAAATCACCAAGGTAACACTCTCCCTCTCTCCTCTTTCAGTCTCGTCTCTGTTTTGCTTTAATTTTGGACGATCATTAATTCAGTTACTGAATCGTTCGTCGTGTTTGTCAGCACATCGAGGTTAGCAAGCTCGTGAAGGGAAGGCCACTGGATAACCTCGAATTCATGCAATGGATGAAAAGATACTGCGATTCTGTCAATTCCGGACAGAACAAGTAATCCAATCTTAATTTGATTCTCATGCTTATATATTTATCTTTGCAATTCCTATTTAAATTCGCTGAAATTAGGTTTTAGCGTTGAATGGTTGCTTTGGATTGATAATTAGGGTTTAGGATTGAAATTCAAAACGTGATCAGGAGGAGAATCTTGTGAACTTTGGATTCTGTAGTGCAATGTTTTTGGTATTGTCGATATAAATTATTTGAATTAAAAATACTATTTGCTGAATGTTTGTAGTTATAATGCTTTGGAGAGGAGAGAGGCTTGTAGAGGAGGAAGAGAAGCGAGTAAGAAATCTGCAAACTCCCAAGCCTCTTCCAAGAGTTCTACATCGCAGAGACCTCAGTCTTCCCATAATTCTCGAAGAACCGAGGTTTCTAATGCAAACCCAACAAATCAGGCTGTTAAGGTCGCGAGAGCACCTACTGGAGGTGGCCCTGCCTATGAGGAAAAGGTTTTTCTGTTTTCACATCAAAAGAATTATCGAACGAATGATGAAAATACATTTCTCTAATGTTCAAGTTGATGCAGATAACGGAGTTGAAGTTGTCCATCGATAGTCTTGAGAAAGAACGGGACTTCTACTTTGCAAAACTGAGAGATATTGAGATACTGTGCCAGACTCCTGAGATAGAAAACTCACCGGTACTGTGTTTTCATTGTTCTTAGTTATTGACTGCTGAAACCCAATATCTGGTATTACTATTAGGTAATGATCATATGTGATTTTGATTGTTGTCTATGATGATTCAGATCGTTGGGGCGATTCAGAAGATATTATATGCTGCAGATGATGATGGAACGGCTGTGGCTGAAGCTCAAGCTATGCTTTCTGTTGGTCATAAGGAAATAGAGGGGTTGAGTCCAATCGCTGAGGTTTCGGAGGAGAAAAGCAGTTCAGAAACTCACAAGAGAAAGAATATTTCCAACATTGATTTTGATGCTGCTGGCATCGCATCGTTGTCTCCCAGACAGAGGCTTTCTGATGTTTCGGATGTTCACTGTAGCGGGTCACCTCTTATGACTTGTTAAGGAATTAGGGAGGGTCCTTTAGTTGTTAATTTCAATTAGCAACTTGTTCAACTGTTTTGGTTCGGTTTCATGTGTGAATTGACAGGGATATTATAATGAATGATTAGGGCTTCTAGGATACTTCTGTTATGAAGTTATATATATTTTGCCTTGTAGAATTTGCAGTTGTCATCAACAAATTGTTGTTTCTGATCCTAGTCAAGTAATTTCTGGCTTGTTAGCCCCTATTTCAGTTTCAGTTTTTTTTTTTCATTATTTTGTGACGATCAAATATCATTTTCAATTCGGGTCAAATTACATTCGTAATCAATTCCTGAATTATAGATAAGCTATCAAATAATCACCTCGCTGAACAAAAAATTGTTTTTGCGCTACGCTCCCTTCCAAATAATCGAATGGGAGGGCATTTGAAGCGGTGACATGTGGGGTGTGTAGTTATTTAGGCCCTTTTCCTCGGCCTTCGTTGTTCCGTAATATATGGACTTCATTTGCCTTTCTCGACTCTTAAAAGCCTAAATTCAATTACAAATCACCCCAGTGGAAGTGATATACTTTTTAATTTACTTGGTTAACATGAATGAACAAGCTAAGGTTAGTGGTATTTCCAGAACAATTTTTTTCTCCTGTCTCTTTCAGTTCTAATGATAAATGAATGAATCTGTATGAATTCTTCTGTCAGAATGAGGCTGTGAATACACAAAATTGCATGGAGAAAAAGGTTGAAAGTGTGGATTATCGATCTTCAGCAGGGCAAGGTCAAGAAATGAGGAACGTTGAGGTCATTCACCAGCCCCATACAACCAAAAACACCAGTGGCGGAATACTTGCTGGTGCTGCTGCTGCTGTCACAACCACTCTACAGTCCGCCAAGGATGCCGTGTCCAAAAAGTAAAGTAATTATAGAATGTCCTTGATCAATTTGTTTATCCAAGGAAATAGGTTTGGCAGTGTGTAAATTTATTCTTTTATTGCTATTGCAAAGTTGTCCTAGTCACGAAGACATGGACAAATTAGTGCCAATGTATTCAGTATTGTGTTCGAATTGATCCTATAAATCCCTGTTATAAGAATGCACATTAACAGAAACACGTTTTTTTAGAAAATCGAGTTTTGTTGCGTTTGCTTTGATAATTTCACCCTGGCTTTGATTTCACGCTGATGTAACTTCTGTACTGTGTCATCCCGAATCTCAATTGTGGATGGGACTGGAAAATTCATATCACAAGATCACTTCTGCATGGAGGGATAATCATAACTGGCTTTTTGTTACCCATGGTTTCAAATGGCACGCCCATCATCATTCACTTTATTCTTTCAGCTATCTACACTCGAATCCTATTCCAATTCCCTCTTTCTATTAGTGCGGTATTGATGCCTGGTGCTATTTTCTGGTCACATGGTTATATAATATACGAGCAACAGAGTAATTTGTAAGTTTGTTTCCTCTGCTTGTAAAAAAATACATCTTTTTGAGGTAGTACCTTCCTCTTCTTTCATCTCAGCTTGCAAAAACAAGAAAAAGTAAGAAAAAGAATTTCAAGGGTTTTACTTTGATTTTTGCTATGAAAAGAATTCTATCTCGATTTTGTTTTTCATTTTCCACGTTTTACTCTTAGGTTGTTTTTTCAGCCGAACTTTCGATTGAACCAGAGGCAACAATGGGTTTGACGGTGTCACGGCTAATGAGATTGTTTTATGCGAGGAAAGAAATGAGGATCCTCATGGTGGGTCTTGATGCAGCTGGGAAAACAACAATACTCTATAAACTTAAACTCGGAGAAATCGTCACTACAATACCTACAATAGGTTCATACTAGTCACCGTACTTTTTTTTCCATCCGTTCCTTAAATCTTCTGAATTCGTACCAGTAATGACATAACCATTTAAAAAATATGTACTTTTTTTATCTTTCAATTTTGATAATTTAAATATGTTACTGAGATATATGTTACTTAATTTTGATAATTTTATGAAGTTCCTGAGATATATGTTACTTAATTTTCATTCAGATAGATAGTTTTTTTAAAATATGAGTGACAAATGAAATGATTCAAACTGGGTATATATCTTGGATGGATTAGGGTTCAATGTGGAGACTGTTGAGTACAAAAATGTCAGCTTCACCGTCTGGGATGTTGGAGGGCAGGACAAGGTATTTGTGATTTGAAATCCTGCTCTTACAGGTTTTGTTTGCCAAAATATAATTTTTATGGGATCATTAGTATATGGTAACATTCCATGCACATGTTAAAAAAACTACTCTAATCCAATTATATTCCAAATCCTATGTAGATTCGACCATTGTGGAGACACTACTTTCAGAACACACAAGGTCTTATCTTTGTGGTGGACAGTAACGATAGAGAAAGAATTTTGGAAGCCAGAGACGAGTTGCATAGGATGCTAAGTGAGGTCAGTAATTTTTCATAGTCAAGTAAGACTTTGAACCATGGTTAAATTTTATCAAAAGTGTAATAATCTTCTTAACGATGAGCATTTCAGGATGAACTTCGCGATGCTACAGTTCTGGTGTTTGCCAATAAGCAAGACCTTCCTAATGCTTTAAGTGTTGCAGAAATCACAGATAAACTTGGTTTACATTCACTTCGCCTGCGTCGCTGGTATGTCACTTTTTAATTACAATGATTCATTATCAGAAACTAAGGCATAGATTTAAAACTTTAATCATGTAACAATCACATGCCCCTTATTATCCCTACACATAACAACTTCGTGATAATTAATAATGTTTAATTAATAACTTATTCTAGCTGTTGTTTTTTTTATTTGTTTATGAAGGTACATCCAACCAACCTGTGCCACATCTGGGCAAGGACTCTATGAAGGGCTAGATTGGTTATCCAGTCACATATCTAACAAGACAAGATGAACCACGCTTTGAGTGCGTTTCTGATCTTCCATGAATGCTCAGACTCTATTATAAATGTGTACTATAATGTATCGTTTGACTATAGGCATAAATGAGTTTTATTTGTTATTTGAACTTCGAACTACTTATAATATCAACCACTGTGATGACATAATTTGAAGAAAGTCCTGCCAGAGAAATATATAGATTCATAGTTTCGTAAAAGATGTAATATAAAATCATTGACGTGTTCTTGCCTAATGTATCTCTGTCACTATCTTCATAAAAAAACTTTAATATCAGCGCATGATAGAAGGACATGTGCATTATTTATGCTTCAACGCTAGAGGGGCTCTTGCGTGATAGGGCATGCTAAAGATGCAATAAAGCATTCAATTCATGGTCTGTGTTCGTTAAACTTAAGCTTTTGTGGTCCCTGAAAAAGGTTTTAGTGAATGATTACTTTTTTAGCCTATTTCACGTAGTGAAACTTACAATATAAGCTCTGATGTGAAAAGTATGTTAACTTAAACTATTTATTCAGACATTATTAGATTGTGATAATTTTGGCCTTTACATAATATATCTATAACAGACTAATATTAGGAATAAGATATTACTGGCTTTGAAATTTCAATTTATAATTTTGAATGAAACTTCCAAACAGTTTAAATTCTATACTTTTTTGTTCATTTTAATGGTTAAGTGATTTATAGTGAAAATGGAATACTTGGATTTGTTAATAAGAAAAAAATTACAATAAAAAACACTAAAAGAAATGAAGAAGAATTCAATATTAACAGAAAGATAGAAAGAAAAAAGATTTAAAGGATGAAAAGAAAAAGAATAGAAAGACAAGAAATGATTTATTGTTGGATTATAATATAAATTTAATATATATATATA
>Ga0123340_1008066_pt1 | contig 10009 bp, 18 predicted proteins | sample SirMexnodulemix_FD_89961 | JGI IMG/M metagenome (GOLD analysis project Ga0123340, IMG submission 89961) | Root nodule microbial communities of legume samples collected from Mexico - Siratro Mexico nodule mix | ecosystem: Host-associated > Plants > Roots > Nodule | place: Mexico: Nepantla...
AAAAAAAAAATAGTAAACATGAATGATATCATTCTTCAAGCAAAATATATATTAAAATAGGTTGTCAAGCCAATCTAAAAGTAGAATATGTACATATTACCTCAAAGTGCATAAACAATTAGTTATACATTTATTTATAATTAACTTTTGTCAAAAATAAATACTAAACAAAAATATGCATCATTTCATGATAGAGAAATCCAAAATATTATATATCTTTTTGAAAGAGCAAAAGTAGTTTGGGATTTTTTCTGAAATTACAACAATGGTTATTTTTATATAAAAAAGATTAAAAGTAGTTTTAAGAAGGAGAAAAAATCTAAATAAGTTTTAAGTTGGCAGAGGCAACACTACTAACCTAGAAGATTTCAATAAAGTTCAGTTTTACAAGACATGCTTGAGAAACCCAAATACTGCAATGAGGAGCTATTCTATTGAAGTCTTGCCTTAACTCTTCACATTCTTGCTTTTATTGTGATATAGCTTTTAACCCTTAGAGGTTTTAATCATGTTGTTTTGACGAAAGAGGACCTGATCCTAATGTATTGCTTGATGAACAAAATCAGAGTGAATTGGATAATGTGATTAAGGAGCACATTCTGAAGACTAGGAAGAAACCCGAGTACTGCATACCATATGTAGCTCTTATCTCTAACTTCATTGAATATTTTGAAGTTGATGTTGAAGAAGAAGTTGTGGAGCCTGTGAAAGAACATAATGAAATCACCGCTGTTACCTTGAACAAGATTGGCGCCTCAAGAAGATATATGATGACTACTGGGTATGCAAAACAAATGGAGATGACACTGATTAGCAGCAAGATCAAGAAGGTGATGAAGCAAGAACAAGTGCTGATGCTACTGCTGAAGGAGGATTTGATCCTACTCAATATGCATATATGTCTAGCATTCCTCCAATAGAAAGTGATGGGCCTTTCTCAAGATTTGAACATATGGTGATGAGTCAGTTGCACACTATGGAGAATGATCATAGGAGCCACCACCAATTCTGTGAGACACGTTTCCAGAACATAGAAGACCTTGTTGAAGATGTTCAATACAAGATTGGTCAAATGTTCTATGGACCTGAAGAGGAGATTGTTCTCATACGGGCTATGTCCAGTCCTTTGCCAATAAGCAAAGAGTTACACTAAAAGGATCACAAGACCAGTTCAGCACAATACAAACACTCTTGCTCCTCATAAGACAACACTGCACCCCGTAGCACACAAGAACCTTGCTGCCAGCAAGTCAACATTGCATCCCGCGGCGCACAACCTACTACACCTCACAGCAGTTGTGAAAATAATGCAGAAAACTACTGCACAAACCCACTTACACACCCTATGTAATACAGGTAACAAAACCACAACTACAAATCACAACCCTCGATAATTTGTAACCAAACTGCTCACAATATAAGAGATAACAATTGAGTATCAAAACAACAGTACTTCTACACATAACAGATTATAGATGGATGAAGAACAGTGTAGAAGACTTAGCTTTAGTGCAAAACCAGTTTGCACGAAACCCACTCAAGGCAAAGCCCCAAGATTCAAGTTCTTGATGTTTTGTTGATCGAAAATCAATGTAAAACCTTGTTCTCACAGTAAGGACGCTTTTTCTCTCTTAGAAAATCTCAAATTGATCAATCAAAATGTATTTTTTGTATTTTTGTATGTTTCAAATCGCGCACCACCCTTATATTGAAAACTGGTTTATAACAGACAAAAAATTCAATCAATTGTTTTAATCATTCAATCGATTGTTTTTTTGTAACACAGAAAATCCAACAAGTTCAATTTTGAAAAACAATTTACTGATTTCAATCTCAAAATGGTTTTCCAAAATCATTTAACCACTTTTAGTGTCTTTTAATCATTATGAATCTTTTGAGCTCTTCTGAGGTGAAGGAATCATGTAACATGGTTTTGAATCAAAACCACACTCACACACACCCAATCTAAGTCCTAGACCAAAACTCTCATCAAGCTCCATGACGACTTGAAGTGATCCACTTTGCAAGCTTTGATCCATGTAGACTTTATCATATTGTTGGCTTCATCAAATCACTTAGCAACCTTGGTGCTAACAATCTCCCCCAATTTGATGAAGACAATCAAGTGTGTGTTGAGTTGCACCATCTAAACCTGCATAAACTGTATCACTCTAAAATAGTTAATTAGAATCTGTAAGCACAACAGGTTCAGAGTAAATTTTAACTGATTGAATTAAAAAAAAATAATTGTTTTTCTCTAGATTTCCAAACCAGTTTAACTAGCAACTTGTAAATGCTCCCTATAGTTTGATACTCATTCAAAGTATGAAAACAATATTAAAACACGAGTACTCTAACGAAATTTCATTGATATTACTGATTTCACATTACAAGTCAACCATCATAACCAACATGATTAAGAACTGATTAAACACAACAACAACAAATTAAACCTAAGAGCAGTAAAGCTGGATAAACCAGCAGAAATACATCCACAGTAGGGAAATAACATAAGAAACAAAAAAGAAAATCAACACACAACAACATAAAGAAGACACCATCCTACACATCCTAATGCAACAACAACACACACATACTTCTCCCCCATTAAATTCATCAAATGAAAGAGAAGGAACCACAAGATATGCATGAAAAGCCCTAATCACCCGGTTCAAAGAACATCGTTCCAATCTTGGACAGGATATCTACCACTTGATCCTCGATGTTCTAGAAGTGTGTTACACAATACTTGTGGTGACTTCTGTGATCATTTTCCATAGTGTATAACTGATTGATCACCATCTGTTCAAACCTTGAAAAGGTTTCTTCTCCTTGTGTTGGAGGAATATCAACCATGTAAGCAAATTGTTCAGAATATATTCCTTCTCCAGCAGGAGCATCAGCATTAGCAACACTTGTACCAGCTTCATCTTCCTCTTGATCAGCGCTATCTCCCTTAGGCTTGCAAACCCAATGATGATTGTTCACCTTCTTCAGTCCTATCTTATTCAGGGTTGCAACAGAGATTTCATTAAGAGCTTTCACTTCTTCTACCACTTCTTCAACATTAATTTCATAGTACTCAATGAAACTGGAAATCAGAACAACATAGGGGATACGATGCTCTGGTTTCTTATTAATCTTGAAAATGTGCTCTCTGATGACATTAACCTAGTTCACTTGGGTTCTGCTCATCAAGTAGTACATCAAGATCAAGTCTTCCTCGATTAGCACAACATGATTGAATTCTCTAGGAGTAAGTAGCCAAATCACAATATAAGCCATAATTATTGGAGTAACAGCCAGACCTCCAATAGAAAAAGTCCTTGTAGTGGTATCTTGGTTTCTAAGACATGATTTACAGAACTGAAATTTGTTCAACTCACCCAGATCAGTGGTGTTTCCTTTGCTTACAATAACACCAGCATTCCTTAAACCTGTTACCACCAGTCAGACTTCATCATTTATCACCATATCCTCTACTTTCACTTGGGAGTAGATTGTATCATCATCATACCACATATTAGTCAAAAGAACTGTCACCAGGTCTGGATAAGTGTTTCTAGACAATTTCATAAACTGGTCCGGCTTTTGATGTTTCAACAAATCTCTAACTTCATCAGGCTTTTCTTCCTTAAGCCACTCCATCCTTAAGAACTTTGGACTAATGATAACTTTCCTATTATACTTCCGATAGTATTCTTTAATACTTTCCTGGTTTCCCAAGAACCATCTTTCATGATAATCAGATTCATTGTTGTCCTCTAATTCAACCCTTTTGATAAGAGCCCTCTTGGTTTTTTTTTTTTTGGGTTTGAGGATCAGGCCATTTTTTAGTGAATGAGTAAGAATGGAACTTTCTTTGAAACACAAAACAAGCTAGAATGAAATAATGCAATAGAGTAGTGTGATTTTGAATGCATGTCGAACTAGTACTTGAAGAGAAACAAGCACACTAGCAAACAAATGCAAAGAAGAAACATTGATTGACATCACAAAATCAAAACAACTTTTTAGTTTATTGGGATTCTACATTTAATAGATTGATTAAAGATGATTGTTGACTTTCAATGGCTTGGTGACATGTGGCACTGCGTGCCCTCTCACTCCTCACATGCCAAGCTCGTGCATTGAACGCCTTAACTCATTCAGCCTTTCTTCTTTGACCAAGTCAGTTACTACAGAACCAGCTCCTTCCCAATGTTCTTAGTCACACACAGATTAATCAATTAGGCATAATTGATTTAGAACCAGTTTCCAGTCTCACACATGCCAACAAATTGAACAGTAATGAATCAGAAATAGATTTTTTAATCAGCTACAGTGTGGTTTAGTGAAATACCAGTTAATTGAAACAGTACTCCAATCAACTATACCAGGTTTGCATAAGCTTAACCAAGAATAAATAATGCATAGAATGATTTAATTCACATATTTAAAATCAATTATGCCCAGTTCATTTCTCATAAAATTAAATATTTCTTTATTGAGGGGTTGTGAATAAATCAACAAGCTGTTTCTCAGAAGCAACAAATTGAATTACGCATTCACATGGTCTCGTATAAAATGGTGGTGTATTTCAATGTGTTTAGTTCTGGAATGTTGCACTAGATTCTTTGTTAAGTTTATTGCACTAGTATTGTCACAAAGTAATGGTATTTTAGATAGTGTTAGACCAAAATCACTTAGCTATTGTTTGATCCTGAGGTTTTGAGCACAACAGCTTCGAGTAGCTATGTATTCTGCTTCTGTTGTTGATAAAGCTACACACGCCTGCTTCTTACTATGCCATGACATTAAACTAGATCCAAGTAAATGGCAGGTTCCACTCGTGCTCTTTCTATCAAGCTTACAGCCTGCAAAATCTGAGTTAGAATATCCAACTAAATTTAAGGGCACTTCACTAGGATACCATAAACTAACTTTTGTAGTTCGTTTGAGATATTTCAGGATTCTCTTTGCTGCCATGTAGTGTGACTCTTTAGGATTTTGCTTGGTATCTTGCGCAAAGACATATGCTGAACATTATGTTTGGTCTTCTTGTTGTAAGATAAAAAAGTGATCCAATCAGCGCTCTGTACTTAGTTTGTTCCACACTAATTACTTTCTCATCTGTATCCAAGTAACAACCAGTAGCCATTTGTGTTGCAATCTCCTTGCAATCCTCCATATCAAATTTCTTTAGTAGCTCTCTACAATACTTGGCTAGACTAAGGAATGTAACATGCTGGAATTGTTTTATTTGCAATCTTAGAAAATCGTTAAGCTCACCCATCATAGACATTTCGAACTCACCTTGCATAGGTGTCACAAATTGCTTACACAAATTTTCATTAGTGGATCAAAAAATAATGTCATCAACATAAACTTGAACAAGTATAATATCATTGAAAGCTTTCTTAATGAATAAAGTCTTATCTATTTTCCCTCTCTCATAGCCTTGAGAAAGTAACAAAATTAGTCAACCTCTCATACCATGCTGAGGTACTTGCTTTAAACCATACAAAGCTTTCTTGATTTTGAAAACATGATCTGGATACTTGTGATCTTCAAAACTAGGTGGTTGACTCACATAGACTTCTTCATCAATGTATCCATTTAGGAACGTATTCTTAACATCCATTTGGTGTAATTTGAATCCATTCATGCAAGCATAAGCTAATAGTAGCCTCACAACTTCCAATCTAGCCACGAGTGCATAAGTCTCTCCAAAGTCAATGCCCTCTTCTTGGTTGTAACCCTTTACAACCAGCCGAGTTTTATTCCTCACAATGACTCACTGTTCATCTTGTTTGTTCTTGAAAACCCACTTGGTTCCAATCACACTCATCTTCTTTGATCTAGGAACAAGAGTCTAGACTTCATTTCTAGCAAACTGATTCAACTCCTCATGCATCGCATATATCCAATTGTTGTCCTCTAGTTCATTAGCTATAGTTTTGGGTTCCACTTGAGATACAAAGGCTATGTGCTCACAAAAGTGATTCAATGATCTTCTAGTTGAGACTCCCCTCTACACTTGACCAATAACATTGTCCAAAGAAAGATTCCTAGGCACTCTCCACTCCCTAGGCAGTTTAGAATTGATTATATCTGCCCCAACTTCAGATTCAATCGATTGACTTTTTGGTTCAATTGATTGATTTTCTGGCAGTTGACCAACTTTCTCTGGTTTATTCTGCAGTCCAGTATCAACTTGTTATCTAGTAGGAACCTCATCATCTGCACTTGGCTTAGTACTTTCGTGCATGTTTTGGTTAATTTCATCAAATGTAATATGCATGGATTCCTCAACTAGCATGGTTCTCCTATTATATGCATGACCATGAAATAAATAGCCAAGGAATACACCCTTATCAACTTTTGAGTTGAATTTGCCCAAATTATCCTTACCATTGTTCAAAATAAAACATTTACATCCAAAAACCTTTAAATGAGAGATATTGGGTCTTCCACCTTTAAACAACTCATAGGGGTCTTCTTCAAGATTGGTCTAATGAGAATTTCATTGAGAACATAATAAGCTGTACTCACTGCATCCACCCAAAATTATTTTGGCAAATCTGTCTCATTCAAGAGAGTCCTTGTTAGTTCCTCCAAGGATCTGTTCTTCCTCTCCACTAATTCATTTTGTTGTGGAGTCCTTGGTGCTGAAAAGTTGTGTTTGATTCCAAATTTGCTGCAAAATTTGTGAAACCTTTCATTTTGGAACTCACTCCCATGGTCTGATTTAATGGAGGAAATGCTACAATTTCTCTCATTTTGGATAACTTTAGCAAATCTCTTAAAAGCATGATAAGCTTCATCTTGGTGGCAATGAAAAGAGTCAAAGTAAAACGAGAATAATCATCTACTACTACAAGACCATAGTAATTACCTCCTAGGCTCATAGTTTTAGAGGGACCAAATGAATCCATGTGAAGCAACTAAAGAGATCTTGATGTAGAAACCACATTTAATTGTTTGAAAAAACTTTTAGTCTATTTGCCCTTTTGACATGCTTCACATAACTTGTCCCTTTCAAACTTGACCTTAGGCAAGTCAATTACTAGCTCTTTTGATGCAAGCCTATTGAGATGATGCAGATGAATATGAGTAAAGCGCCTATGCCAGAACCATGACTCATCATTTCTGGATAACAAACAGTTTATGCTAGATGATATGGAGGAAATATTGAGCGTATATACATTGCTTACTCTTTTACCTACAAGAACTGTCTCACTGGGTTTTGAGTTGCAATTAGGCACTGCTCAGGCTCCAATGAGATCTTATAGCCATGGTCACACAGTTGGCTTATAATAAGTAAAATATGCTTTAAACCATTTGCAAGAAGCACATCTCTTATGATCACATCATCATTTCCTCCAAAAACACCAAGTATTTTCGCTCGGTTGTTGTCTCTGTAGGTGACATAACCATCTAGTTTCCACTTCAGATTAATCAATTGAGAAGCATTTTTAGATCTCCAGTCATGTGTTTGGAACATCCATTGTCTAGATACCACCACTGCTTCTTGGATGCCAAACAAACCTGCAAAAGAAATTAAGTTTGAGGCATTGGTACCCTATTAAACTTGGGTCCACATATGTTAGTGATATTTTTGGGCTCCCACCTAACCAATCCTTTAGGCATGTCAAACTTTCTCAAACAATAAAAGCAAGTCATGAAAGGTGAAAACTATTACTCATTAGCTTTAAAGAAACTGCTGAACTTCTTTTGCTTTCCTTGAAAACCACATTGATACCCAGTGCCAGCCATTTGAAAAACACAATTTTGAGATCCCAAAATTGCATTGAGATTAGCGGTTCCCATGGAAAGTTTTGATGCAATAGTAATCAAGTAGTTAACTTTATTTTGTAAAACAACACAATTTTCACAATTAGTTGGATTGCTAGAATCAAGGTCATTGGAAGCTTTATAAATCATCTCAAGATGATCAAAATCAATTTTCAATTTTAAGACCTCATCTTCCAGTTCTTTGACTCTACCTTCCAACCAATTGTTTAACCCTTTCAATCAGTTGTTGGATAAGGCCAATCTGTTTGCTTCTTCATAGGTTTCTAAGAAAGCCTGAAAAAGTGAACTGTAATTCTCACTATTAAATGAGGTGTTTGGATTCATACTACTCACCTCAGAATTCTGTCTAGCCATAAGACACAAGTTTGCTTCAACATCTTCATGAGAAGAACTGTTGGAAGAGGTATCATTGTCTTCCCAAGCCATATATGCTCTTATGCTCTTTCTAGTTTTGTTGCTATTGTTTTCTTGTGCCTTTTCTTTGTTCACAAGGCTTGGACAATCCAGTTTCATGTGTCCCTGTTTACCACAACCAAAACAGGTGAATTTAGCAGAACCATTATTAGATTTCTTGTTATACCTCTTGCTTTGCTGGTTTTTCACTTTGCCTTTCATCTTGATGAACTTTTGGAATCACCTTGTCAACAAATTGAGATTTTCAGTATCACTGCACTCATCAGAGCTTTCCTCAATGGATTCAACATCTGCAGCCTTTGTCTTGAGTGCTAGGCTTCTTGACTTCTTCTTCACTGTCTCCATTTCCTCCAGCCTAGCCATCTCCAACTCATGCCCCCTTAGATTGCCAATGAGCGTTGCAGTAGTGGTGTGGTCAGATCTCTTGTCTTTGATATTGCAGTCACCTTAGGCTGCCAGCTTCTATCCACGCACTTTAGAATTTTGAGGTTCAACTCCTTGTCAAATTGTTTTTTCAATGCAATCAAATGGTTGACAATATTATTGAATTGTTTTTGAACATCTACAATAGTCTCCCCTTGTTGCATTCTAAACAGTTCATACTCTTGGATCAATGCATGTTTTCTAGCTCTCTTTACATTAGTAGTTCCCTCATGTGTGACTTCTAGTATGTCCCACATTTCTTTAGCCAAGGTACACTGAGATATCCTGAAAAATTCATCAAGGTTCAAGGCATAGGTTATTATATTTTTTGCAACACAATCATATTGCATCTTTTTGTTCTTAATATCAGTCAAATCATCAAATGATTTTTCAACAGGCACACCTTTCACAACAAACATAGGAATATAGGGATCATTTACTATAGTATTCCAAATACCACAATCAATGGATTCAATGAAAATTTTCATTCTAACTTTCCAAAACTGGTAGTTCACCCCAAAAAACATAGGTGGCCTATTAATAGATGCACCCTCAGCAAAAGGTAATTTATCTTTAGCTTCTAATTATTCAATGACTTTGATTAAGTTTGATTTAATTTTGAAATTAAACAAAATAATAAAAAAGAAAAATACGTATGCTCCATTTAACAAGTAATAGTGTTTACAAATAATATGAATTCAAACCGTCTAAAATAATATTCAAAACGTCAACAAGAATAACTTCACAAAGCAAACTAGATTAGAGTCATTACTAAAATGAATTATTTTCTTTTAATTTCATCTTTTGTCAGGGTATATTCTCATTTTATTGAAATTAATTTACCCTATAAGCAAATATTATATATTAATGTTAAAATATTAACATATTCAAAAATCGATGGTCGATTATGTTTGCTTAATAGCCGATAAACCATCAACCGTTAGATAATGTTTGGTTCACTAGTAGAAAAAACACATTCCACGGCTAGATATGATCGCGGTTAAAAAACAACCGTAATTAAAAATAACGTGGTGGCATTTTTGAATTTAAGTGCAACCATAGCACCGTAGTTGGAGCGAGAACCACGATGGTATGGTTGAAAATGAAAAATAACAGGGAGATACCAATGCGGTTTTTAAAACCGCGTTGGTATCTGCAAAATAATTTAAAAATTATTATTTTGCAGGGACATATAAACGCAGTTGTTTAAGAATTTTTAGTCATTTTTATTGAAAGTTTGGCAATTTGGGTGGCATAGAATTTTTGTCCGAGAAAGAGTGTTGGAAAGTCTCAAGTCAGGTTGGTGACCCTTAAATGTGCTTATGAATTGAAGTTTGTATTAATTTATATAGTATAATTTAATGTGTATATTAGA
>Ga0123340_1008072_pt1 | contig 10006 bp, 2 predicted proteins | sample SirMexnodulemix_FD_89961 | JGI IMG/M metagenome (GOLD analysis project Ga0123340, IMG submission 89961) | Root nodule microbial communities of legume samples collected from Mexico - Siratro Mexico nodule mix | ecosystem: Host-associated > Plants > Roots > Nodule | place: Mexico: Nepantla...
ATCTAATATATATATATATATATATATATATATATATATATATATATATATATATATATATATATATATATATATTGTAATTTTGTCTTATCTCTAGTCGATATGAGATCTTTAACACATTCTCTTATATCAAAGATTAGACATTTCAAATGTGAAACTATATACTTTTGGATGATTCAACAATGGCTCATTAGTAGGTGATCCGATATGTCCAATTATACTCAATGTTGTTAAAATATACTTTGCTACAATATTAAAAAGTAGATTTTAAATCTAACTCCATCTTAAATAATTTACATGTAAGATGATTTTATCTTTGACTTATATACTATAATTTCACTTTATCTCATATTGATGTGAAATAGATCTTCAACAAAAACTTAACTTCGTTAAGAAAAGCAAATGAAATTATTTTAAATTTGATTAGAAATGATATTATTTTAAATTTGATTACAGAAGTATATATTATTTTTATTTCACTTCTCCTATTTAAATATTCATATAAGAAGAAATATAAAAAAAAACTAATTTTATCTTATCAAATCCTTAAAATTAAAAATAAAAAACGGAACATTTTGTAAAGTAACACATTACGCCTTGATCCTTCCTTCCGTAAACTTTTCCAAGTTTTGTTGCAGCACGTCGAAGCAATCTTTTCAGTGCATCATTTTCCTTTGGTGTCATTGAAATGGGAGTGTGATAGAGGAAGATGAAGTTAAAAGGTTGAGTGGTGTTCATGGTGGTAGCGGTTTATGACGTTCATGCATGCTACTGTGTTTTGTAGTTTATTTATATGTGTTCTCACATGCAGTGGGTCCTTAGATTTGACTCTTACTTTTCTGTACCATGTATTCATCTTATCTGAACGCGCTTTCTTAGTAGTGTACGGCCAAAAAAAAGTACAGTATAATAATTGGTGCCATAACAATTCTGTTTGTTAGAAGTTATAGGTAAGTCAATCGATTAAGAATCAACTACAACGTCATATATTATATTCAACTCAAAATTTTAAATATTGAGAGTATTTTTATTTATTTGTTGTTGATTCACATTCACCATTTTACCACTTTCTTAAAATCTCTTTTTCACATTAGAACATGTTTTTACAAGGATAAAAGTAATTTTACAAGACAATAATATTCTATTTTGATTCTTTGTTTTGTCTCTATCTATCCTAACTATTTAAGATGTATCTTCGTTACTTTCTCATTTGACATGTAGTGCATCTATATTTAATGACCTACTTAAATAGGTTTAAATTAACTTGCTCACTGTTTTAATATATACCTTTTAAATTGGATTTATACGTAATACTAATTATAACATTAACCATTAATTTGAGACGATGTTACACATTATCTTGGATGTTAAAAAGAGTTAATATGAATTCTTCATTACCAAATATCTTTAGATCTCTATGTGAATATATTATCAAGAATATTATTAAAAATTTAGAAAATATACATGTACTAATAGGAAGACTCATATTAATATATTTTATTTCTATTTTTTTTCATAAAAAAGGAATATATTTATAGGAGACTATTTAGATGTTTCAACTCATAAGTGTGTATAAACTATAGAAAGGAAGACGATTAACATTTAAGAGCGTAGCAGTCCAAATGTTATGATTTGATTGTGGCTTGCAATGAGATAATGGATGCCACCGACAACAATCTCTTCCTCAGCAACTGTCTCGCTAGGAATCGAACTCGTGATCTTGACTCTAATACCAATTGTTAGATTGATCACTTACTACTAGATCAAAAGTTATAGTCATTAGTTAGGACGCAACTCTTTCTACTTAAGAGTGTAGCAACCCAAGTGCCACGATTTCATTGCAAATTATCTCACATGACTTCCGACACGGGACAATGGATGTCACCCGTAATACTTTTGTAAATAAATAGAATAGGTTATTTTCTATTGGGCCTCAATGCATTTTCTATTGGGCTTTGTATTTTGGGCCATGAATATTAGTAGAATTAGGATACAGAGTTACCTAAGGCTTCAATTGGGCTCTCTTCAAGCCCAATTAAAAATCCTGGGTGACTTAGGCTATCTAGAAGCACCTTGAGATGCTACATTGCTTAACATATTTAACATATGTTAAATATGCAAAGCATATGCAGCTAAGTGTTGTGTGATCCACAATTGGCACCTCCTTTTTGAATCATGTGACTAATGGCACAAGCTCGTTGGTTCCTCTAGATTTATTTTTTTAATTCATATAATTTTACAGAGTTGGCTCCAATACTTAGGCTGAACTTGAGCCTATAAATTCATGTATTCAACCATGGATTTTTAGCTTTGAATGCATTAGTGAATTGCTACTAAATAATCGAGCCTCACTTATTCTTTAGCTCTCCTCTAAGTTAGCTTGTGTAGAGATTAGCCTAGGCACTAAGAAGAGTTAGCTGGACCTCTCTTCCATTCCTTTCATTTCTTAGATCATTTCCTCTAACATGAGCTTCTTCTTCTTCCATTAAATTCTCCACTCATCCATTACCTCCATTCCTTCGGTGCACATCACTCTAGCAAACATAACAATATCATGACTGCCATCAATATGAGATTCCTCATACTATGCCCCTTGTATATTCAAACATTTTTTTTTTCATTTTTCATTCTCCACAAAATAATTATAGAGTGATAATACCTGGAATTGAAACCCCCTAATGTTGTCCATCTTAGTCTTGTATTTTGTATTGCCTAAATCTTCTTGATACAAACTAATTTTTTGCAATTCCACAAATGGTACTCTTCTCTCCTTATTTCTATATTCATAATTGTTCTCATCCAAAATATCTTTTATTTACCTAACTATTGTTTGTTTTGTCTTATTAATCTCCAAAAATCTCTTTGTTTCAAACATTGATATCTTTTAAAGTATTTCCATTTTATCATTTATATTGTATATCCATCTGCTAGTTATTTGATAATTACTCCAAAAACATTTTACGACATCATTAAATTATTGTCATGCATGTAACACCCAAGAGAGGGTTTAGGCGTAACATAAATAATAACATATGTGAACAATAAAATGTACACAAAGAAACATTTACATAACATAATATTTATTATACATTGATGTTCCCAAATGGTACAAACCAAACAGAAAGTTGATCCATTTAACTATACATATTATGAAAATTAATACAAGCACATTTCCAAAAAGCTAACTAGACAACTCATAAGTTGTATGAAACTCAAATAGTCGCTTCATATTTCATATTGTATAATTTATCTTTAAACTTGTTCATTTGGAATATACAAAACTATGTGTGATTAACTCAGTGAGTGGTAGCATAACATATAGTAAATAAGTCAATCATTAACCATTTCAAAAATTGGTATTTAAAAAGCAATAAAAAAATCATATCTCAAATTTATTTAAGTGACTGAATTTAGCTTAAGAAATAGTAAGGTGTGCCTATCTTTAAAAATATCTTCGACTTCTTTTTCCGTCTTGTTGGTATAATGTTAAGCTCAAACATTATAAGACGCTTCCCCTCTGTGTCATGAATTTTTGGAAAATTCAAACCTAGGGGACTCTCATATATACTCAGAGCTATTCAGAGAAGAACATCTAAATTCTCTTTGAGTGATACTTTTTCTACAAGTATACTTTGCCGGTTTTTTCCAAGAAACTTTTGAAATATGAATTATACTTAAAATTTTATTACATTAGAAGCCATATTTCAACTTCAAAGTAAAGATAACTTTAAAAGATTCTCAGAGACATAATACCATACTTCAAGATTTTCATATGAAAGAAAAATGGTATTCTAGAAATATGTCACAAGAAAGGTTCAAAAGATAACATGTGATGCAATCCTGACTCCAAGACTGCAGACAAGAATAAAGATATGATTGAGCTAGAGCCTTGATCAGGAGCTTATCAGGAGTTTGGGCCTAATTGGGCTTGTTTGGGCCTCTAAACAAACATTTTGGGCCCAAGATCAAAATTGGAGAAGATCACTCTAAAGACTTTGGAACTTCAAGATTATAAGACCTCTACTTGTAAAAATGGTATAAAGAAGTGTAGAATTTAGTTTGGACCTTATATTTTGGGCCAAGTAAAATAGGACTTTGGACCTTGTATTTGAGCCAAGGTAGTATAGGAATTTAAATTTTAGGCCTTGTACTTAGGCCAAAAAGTAAAATAGGTTGTCTTGAAAGTTTCGGACCTTGTAATTGAGTCAAACCCTAACCCTAAGAGAGAGAGAGTTACCACCTAGAGTATTAGTTAGGTCTTAGGTGGCACCTACATGTGCTTCTCGTGCTCCTTGGCACATGTCACCTTGCCAATGGAGAGGATCCTCTCCATTCATGGCTTGACATGTATCGTTCTCTAATTGGAGAGTTTGTAAGAAGCTTGTCATACAAGCTAGGGTTTGGGTTAGGGTTAGTTTTATTTTTTTCCTATAAATAGAGGTGTTCTCCTCTTGTAAGATAACTTTGATGAATATATTGAATTGAAATCAAAATATTTTTAGCAATTCTACTCTTGTAAAGGTTCTTTCTAGATGAATCTTACACAAAACGTTTTCTAGAGTTCCTTCCGAGTGTTGGCCTAACCACACTTTGGAAAATTCACTTCCAAATCCATCTCACATGTCCAAACAACAATTCATCCGCTATATCTATCTCAAATCACATCCACAACAACAATCCTACAAGAAGAAGCATGCAATTGAAGCTAGAATTGCATCAACATGTCTCTTTGGGAAAATGATTCTAAGGGTTAGGGTATCATAACCCGTAACCCTATACCTCTACTATGTCACATTTCTCACCATGAAAGAAGGAAAATGATTGGAATAGGAGAACCACTAACCTTGGGAGAAAACTGATCTGTAGAACTTGAAGAGGATGAGGAGAAGAAGTGATGTAGAAGCAAGGAAAGATAGAAAAAAATAATATATTAATTCCTTGTGTTATAGGTGGCAAGGGAACATTTTCTCTCTTAGTTGTCAACTCTATTTGTGTCCAAGTATATAAAAAAAACAACTTAGATTTATTTACACTCAACTGACAGTAGAGTCCTCAAAATTACATTGTCACGTCCTTAAATTTGTTGGGGCTAATATGTGTGGGTTGAGCAATTTTAGTGTATGCCCATCTGACGCCATTTTTCCAGCTAGAAACCAATTACATACATCAAAAGCAATTGCAAAACAAAACATTTTATTAAACCAAAATCAAAACTTAGGTAAATATAATCAACCTAACATATAACAAAATTGTTTACTATACATTCTATGTACATCCAACATATTTATTCATATTTATCAATTCTGATTTCTAATGGTAAGAAAGTATCTTTCCTATTCTTGGTGAATTTCGTTTATAGTTGGGTGTCCAACTCGTTATCTGAAAAAAAAAAAGTTGAAATACGACATAAGTGTTATTCTTCATCATCATATGAAACCTCTAAGCTTTTTTTAGAATATCTAAAACGTTTTAAATAAATTACTTACACAAATATCCTGTCAAATAAGAATTTTTTTTTCTACCTTTGTGACATGATCCCAGTCGCATACCAAAATAAGCACCTTTGAACGAGCTAGGACACCTAAATATCTAACAAACTAAGCATGATTAGGGCTTGATGCTCTACCAGTATGAGAGTCTATGTCAATTGGAACTTTGGCATTACTTAGGTGTCTAATGACCAGATCTCTCAAGCATGTAACTTCTCTAGTATGACTTAGTCATGACGAGCAAAAGAAAAAATCAAAACTCCTTTAAGATTAACTTCAAATTATTTAAAAATCAATGTTCAAATTAAATAAAAATCAATTTTAAAATTAAAATGAAAAAACAATAAATAAGCATTACTTATTTCTATTATAGAAGTGTTACAATATTCTCTCATATTCTTTCATTGTGATCATTCCGTGTAGCATGTACTTCATTAACATCATTTTCATCATTCATAGAAGGTATGTGTCCTTAAAATGAAGGATTGTCTGCAAATTGGACTATTGAGTCATCATGGTTATCAAGATTATGTTCAATTCTTTCCTGGAGGACAGCTCACCACCTTTTATTAGAAGGATCATTCATATAAAAATCTTGATTTACTTGGTAAGCCATGATGAATGAAACTATCTTTGCAAAATCAACCAAAGTAAAACTCAAGTCAACATCATGCACTCCTATGTTATTATCAAGATGTACTCCTGTGTTATTATCCACCTCACAAAATTGAGCTTATAATGATGATCTTTAAAAAAATCAATCAAATTAAGTCTTTGAGAACACAAAAACAGTTTAGTTAAAAATCTTATTATAGTGCAAACAAGTAAAGTCAATGTTATTTCAAAAATTTAATTTGTCAATATTTTGTTCAACCAATAATATACAAGAACTCAATGCAAAAAAAATTAAAGAGAAGAGCAAAGAAAGATCAAACTAATGTTTTATATTGGTTCATTCTTCCATAAGAGCTATATCCATTTTCTAAATTGCACCAACGAAGATTTCACTATCAACAAGTCTTTGTAGCACACACAAAAACTCTAAGAGCACAACTTTTGAACCCTACAAGAGTGTTCTACTCAAGAAGTGACCCTCTATTACTCTATAACAATTAGAAACCCTATCTAATTACAATCAAACCCCATAAATGAAAGAGAATACAAAGAATAACAATACAAGAATTCTAGAAGAAACAAGTTCAAGAATTTAGAAAACTTTCCTTAACAAAGTTTGAGTGATCCAAAGAACTTTAAATATTTGCTCTAAGAAAGTGATTAATTGCACAAAAAATATTTTGCTCAGAAAGATTTTTGTATCTCTAAAAAGTCTCTAAAAAATTTCAGAGAATATAGAAATTTAAAACATCAACACTGTTAATTTTAATAGATTAAAACTTAATATGTTGATTTCAAGTGAAATCAATGGATTATTTTATTAAAACTTAACAGACATACAACCTTCTAAAAAAACTCAAACCCACCTTAGGTCTAAATTTAAAAACACTTCCTTTGATGTTTTGATTATCAAACAATTGGATAAAGAAAATTAAAGACTCATACAGAAAAAAAAAAAATAATACTCAAATATATGTGTTAAGACTCCATTCTTCAAATCTTCGAATTCGTCAAATCCTTCTACTACATCAACAATACGAGTATTCTTTAGTGCAATTTAATAAATATTTTTACTAACAACTTATGTAATGTAATTATTATTTTGTGAGTTAAAACTTCCACTAATAATATTTTGATGAAGAATAATGTATCTGAAAATTCCTTCATTAAAATTTGAGATTCGAGATCTTAGAATCAAAAGATTCAACCAAAGACGACAACTTTCCATATATTTTACATCTAATTCAACCAAACTTTAAAATGAACTTCTTATTCTTCTTACTTGTATTTCATTGATTTTTCATTTCTACCTAACATTGAATTTTAATATTACAAGGAAATAATCGCTTTTAGAGACTCTACATTAATTAAGAATAAATTTAAATTAATATAATTTATAATTAATTCTCACTTTACAAGTGCATTATAAAAGATTGAGATAGATATAAATTTACTTATTAAAAATAATCCTGTCTTTACAAGTCTATTATGAAAATTAAAAATAACCCTATCAAGTTAATAAAATTATTATGAATATTGATGTCTTGAATATTTTAATTATTAATTAAGAAAAAACAATTTTATATAAATTCACGAAACGGTGGTGTTTGTTTCAAATTTGTTTGTTTTTCAAATATAGACAGGGACGTGTGTGAAACGGGCCCATGTTATAGAGAATGTCAATGCTCATATATCTCTACGCTTCTTCGAGGTTTCATAGAGGTTTCTATGACAGGCTTAGTTTGGTTTTTGTTTGTCTCTTTTGGAATAAAAAATAATCAACCAATTACCATCTATGTAATATTATTATAGATGATAAAAATTTAAATTTATCAAATACTCATGTAATTATTTATATAAATTAAGTGTATTTATCTTTTAGTTTTAAGTATTATTTATTGCACAAGATTCATGCACGGTAACAAGAGTTTTCGTACAATATATTCAATTATAAAAATGTTAAGATCGATGTATCACACCAAGAGGCCGTCTTTTATGTAAAAGCGACAGAAAATAAATATTGATCATTGAGTCTTATTATATAATTAAAATAAAAATAAAACAAGACGCGTGAATTTATTTTGAAAATGACTTTTTAAAATAGTTATATAATATTAAATATTGACTATCATATGATTGCATATATAAGATATTTTTTTTTTTATTACAATGGCTATCTCACAACATATAACATAAAAGAGAGATCAAATTATATAAAGTAACTTTGTTGAAGTTATTTTCTTCTATAATTATTTATATAAATTAATTTTGTTACTAATTGTAATGTTAAATTAACAATCATGCACACTAAATCTTAAAATATATAATTGTAATTATATAATTTTGTTAAGGTAAACAATTATATTTTTAATATATAGTCAATCATTTCTTCGTATTACCTACTATCACACTATTTATTTTCATACTTGAGATATATAAATTTTGCTATGAAGAATCTTGAACATTCTTTAAATTAACCTAATCAGCATGGAAACAAATGAGGATGGATTGTGTATCGATTAATATTTTCCAAATTAGAAAAAAAGTTTCTTATTATTAGTTATTGTGAGGTTGACTATATTGATCTCTTTGCATTTATGATTCAGAGCACCATCAAAATCAACCCTACACCACAACATGTAGCTGTGACATGAATCTTCTATGTTGCTGCCTTTTCATGCATTGCGTGTTTCACTAGAATTTTATGATATGGAGATAAAGCTGCTGAAAAAGTTTTCAAATAGATTCCATAGGCAATATTGTGTGAATATGAAAACGTTGCTATCAAATGTGACATTATATAATTATTTTTATCTGTCTTATTCTCTCTTTCTTTTTGTATATATTGATGTTTAATGCAGTTTCTATTAATAATTTTATTTTACGGTTGAGACTTTGATAAATAACATTTTTGGGTGCTTTCTTTGGTTTTTATATCATATATCTTTTACCCAAAATGATATATTACACAAAGTAAACTACTTATAGAGGACAATCAAGGCATGTATGAAGTGAAAACTGATTTTTTTTTTCTTTAAAAAAAAAAGATGATAAGAAAAGTTTATTGATGGTATTTCGTAAGAAATATTATATACAAACAAAAGAAAAATGAAAGGAAACAATGCAAAATATCCTTTACTAAACCTAAAACATTCACATTTTACACACAAATAAATTAACTATAAAAAAATTATTATTTTTTTGGCAAAAACTTAGAACATAATTACTACAATGATACAACCATCTTTTTTTATGAAAATATGAAATTAAAAACGATATGACATATCTATAAATAAATTTGATGTAACATTACAACTAACGTTTATTTTTCTTTCGAAACAATCATTTCTCATTTCTCTTCCTTTGGAGAAAAAAAAAAATCGACAGTATTCGTACCCACCACCCACACATACAAAAGAAAAAGCTATGTGAAGATGATTTTAGTCGTATAGGACTTAAAGTTTGGTGCTTCTTGTTGAATTTAAGCCATTTTCAATTTCCTCACCAACTTGTACTTTGATCGTACATTAAAGAAGATAGTATTTGGATCTTGTATTCTACATTTGTACTACGGCCAATATCAAATGTTATGAAAATTGATGCCACTAGAGGAGGTTTATCGACACGTAGCACATAGAAATGTATGAAGGTTTTTAAGTCTAACATCAAAGTATAAGTATAAACTTATCGCGATTAACTTATCAATACATCTAGATAGAAAATTAGAATAAATAAATAATATTTATCTAGAAATAAAAATAAATTAGAATAAATATCAAATGTTATGAAAAATTGATGCCACTAGAGGGAAGGTTTATTGACACGTAGCATATAGAAATATATAGTCTAACATCAAGTATAAATATAAATTTATTGAGATAAACTTATCAATACATATAGAT
>Ga0123340_1008078_pt1 | contig 10003 bp, 3 predicted proteins | sample SirMexnodulemix_FD_89961 | JGI IMG/M metagenome (GOLD analysis project Ga0123340, IMG submission 89961) | Root nodule microbial communities of legume samples collected from Mexico - Siratro Mexico nodule mix | ecosystem: Host-associated > Plants > Roots > Nodule | place: Mexico: Nepantla...
AAAAAAAAAAAAAACAGTAATAAAATTAAAAGAAAAAAAAAAAACAAACAAAACTTCAAACTAAGGAACAAACTGGGTTAAAATTAAAAAAAAAAAAAAACTAACATAAAAAAGTCTAACAAAATTTAAAATATGAAAAAATAATATAACTTATCATTTAGACACTGTAATTTATATTTTTAATAAATTTATATTGTGAGAATTTAAAAGATTTTAAAGGATCTTATGAATTTATTAGATTTGAAAGAAGTGCATGAAATTTTAAAAAAATATTCAAAGTTGTGATGTACTAATCTGCTCTATATTAGCATCTTTTTATTTTTATTCGTGGGTTAAAATAATAAGTTCAAAATTATGATATTTGTTGTTCAGTAATAATGAAAATGAAAATATTTCTATTGGTTGGACAATAAATTCATCAGAATGATTTTCTTCGTAGGCAAAGAGCTCTATTATGAAGAGCGAAGACACTATTCGTGGTAGAAAAAAAAAATCCCAACTAGTCTGAACAATCTCCGGAGTTTGACTAAAATTTTAATGGGTGTAATATTTATACATTCTACTTAAAAGTCATGCAAAAATTTACTAAATTTTGTATACTTTTAAATACCCCCAACAAATTTTTAATGAGTTGTAAAAAGTCTTAATTAAATCCTAAAAATACCATCAGACTTTTGGTATTCTTAATTGAATAGTACAAGATCCATTTGTATCATTTAAAAGTTCTAATTAAATGCTATAAAAAATTATCAAGAAAAGGTCTTTTAAATGAATGGAAAGGTGGTCCAAGATTCTTTTTTGGTACAGGCAGGGCCAGTTCCGTACAACTCTGAGTGAAAGCTAATGACAAAGGAAAATGCTGCAGAAATGGATTCCTGCTTAGACTAAGAAATGAATAGCTACAACACCAACCAAACATTTATCAAGTCTTGTTTCACTGTCATGTATTTGTTTTGGCATTTAAGTTTCATTTTCTTTTTCCTTTATCCTTGTGACAGAAAGATGTTTCCAATGGCACAGGTGTCATCCCTAAAACCATATTTTGCCATCAACCCATCTGCTAGATTTGACCTAATGGTGGAGAAAATTAGGTGATGTGTATGAAGAAGTCATAAATTTTAATCTAATCCATCAAATGTTTGAATTCAGTAATTCTGAATCTTGGCATGGATATGAATCCTTAATTATTCCATGGTATCCTTAGCTCAAAGAGTTCAATAATCATCTTTTGCATTTTCAATGTAGAATAATCCTCTGTACCAAAATTCAAGACAACATAACTATTGGCAATTCCTTCAGAATTGCAAGAATGCACTATGGGGGAAATGGGGAGGGGGAAGAAATGTTTAAAATTATATACATCTTCTGGTCTTCAACATATAAAATCTATGAGCAGAGAAATGGATACTTCTCAGTGCTTGCTTCGTCTAAAATCACAAGCAGGATGGTCAGTAAGATTGTATACATCTTCAATTCAGTCTACACATCATATACAGGCATCCTTTCTTCAATGGTGCCACGGCAGACAGGGCACCTTTTACATTTTTCGCAGCAAGTGCTGTTATCCACATTGGAAAAAGGCAAAAAAGAAAAATTCAATATCTCTAAATACAAGTCCCTCATAACATATTTGAATGCAATGAATAAATAGATTTTTTGCAGATGCAGAAACTGGTGGAAAGTTTCTCATTAAAAAAGGTTGTGATTCTGTCACCATCTACTTTCTACAAACATTGTATATGGGACCATTTGGTTTCAGAAAACGTCTTCTGTTCTTTAATAAACTACTTCTATTTATAAAAATATCACCTTATTTTTCATTGTTTCTTGTATTCAAAAGTTTGTATCAGAAACAATCAAACGATCTCTTTATTCTATGCTTTCACTATTTTTATACAAACTTTTCAAAGCAGAAAATAAAATGAAAATATGATGGCAGAAAGTATTTTCTCAAACCATACATCATATAAAACCCCTTTTTCGGGGCTTGAGTTTAGAAAAAGTTTATTGGAATAGTAACAGAAGAGTATCAGACTGGAGCAACTGCAATGCTAGAGCTCTTACCTGCAAATAATGTGATGCCTACAAGGAAGGAGGACCACGTTAATCTGCTCTTCGAAGCAAATTCTACATAAGATCTTCTCCTGATTGATTATCATTCAATTTTGAAATGTTAGATCCTGGTACGCTTGACAGTTATTCAAGCGCAATTAATGAGCAAAAATAACAAATTCATAACAAGAATTTTAGTGCAGGATGTAGTAAACTAATCACAGGATGGATATGATGAGCATTCACCCTGAAGTTAAAACTGCCTCTAAATAAGTCATGAAATCAGAGGATATGACCATTTAAACCAATCACAAGTTTGATTGACCAAAAAAAAGAATAATTTAGGCACATGCAATTAAATTTCAATAATTCAGTTCAAGGGATTAAGGCTAACAGTACCAACCCCGCCACCTTCCCAACAAGTAAGATCCACAGACCGTATTGACCAATGAAACTGAAGATTATACTTTATAAAAACTTGAAAATGTACTAAACTAAGACTTGGTGATCACATGTACATGATGCCAAAAACAATCAACCAAGGTTGAGAACATTACATGTTGAAGCCTTTCATACTCATCTTGGCTAAATTTTGTAACTTCTGTCTGCTCACCCAGTGCAGCTTGTAGTCTCCAAATCTGAGCATTATAATATAATGTATGAAAAAGATTAAACCTACTTGTGTAAACCAAGTTACTTATAAATGACGAAGCCATATTATAAAAATACTTAGGTAGCTAAATATATATTTTGACAAAAGGAAATGTCTTCACCTCCTCAACCAGATCTGCTCTAGGCATTTTCTTCACTGTATCAGGGGTAAAAGTATTATACCTAAATAGTAAATCAAATGACATATCATTAGAGAAAAGTTTGATTAACATTATAGACTTGTGAAGATAGCAACAATACAAGGGGCATATACTCAATGTCATCAGAGTCATTTGAGACTAAAAGTGAAGGAACAAAGCTTGTCTTATTGCAAGCACACTCCAAACTTTGCTAATTTTTTAACAAATAATGTTACACTACACAACTCTGGGTCTTCCAAGAGAAAGGTATGCAAGTGATAACTACAGGATTCAAAAGCTGCTCGAGCATGGCAAAAAATGACTTATGAAATTAAAGATATGCAATATTAGGGAATAATGAAGGGTAGCGTACTGACCCAGAACTCCCAGAAGAAAAAAGTCTAGCTTCTTCCTCTTTACTTCCTTCATCTATTGACCACCAACCAAGTAACCTGTTAAGAGAGAAAATGTAGGCAATGAGAAAATGTCAATGTTAATTCAGAAACATTTTACTTTAAATTCAGTAGGGCATCTACCAAAGACAAAATCCTTTTTCTAGCCAAACAGATCTAAATCTATACCTTGACCCATGTCGAAAGAACCCGAAGCACTCACGAGATTTTGATGCTATAGCTGAGTATCTTTCAGGAATATCTCCACTGTAAAGTAAAAGAACCATCTTCTCTATTAATCTATATGCAGCAAATAAAACCCCAGCTCCTTGCAACAAAAAAAGTGGTGAAAAAATGACCCAATGTCGCAAATTTTTAGCACTGGATGGTGTTCCCTGAAATTCAAATCAAAAAAAGGTGGAAAGAAAATCAAAAACTAAGGAAACCTACAAATTTTAAGAACATAATGACAAGATTTTGGTTCAAAACTATCATACCTCTAAATGCATAAAAAGAAGTATTTGAAAACCAATGAATGGAATTTTCATTATATGCCCACCAATATCCTGCAGATTGCAGAGCCCATTTTGTTGCCTATCTTCATCTGTATAAATAACTAAACCTCCTCTACTCATGTCTAGGTATCGAATGGTATTTGATGATGAACATGGTTCTGTGATGTGACAGCCTCCATGAATAGTTGGATTGTGCCACTTAGTACAAACAAGAAAGGCAAAGCACTGTGCAATCCTGCCAAAGAATACATTGATTTTATGAAGGAAAAGGCACAAGACTAATTCAAATTACTTAACAGTCTAGCATAACATATTGATCATACCCATAGTTAATAAATAAGTCCCACCAGCCTAGAGCAGCAACATCACCTGCAGGTAATTGAAATAAAGTTAGTAGCAAAAAGTTTAAGTATCAATCACAGTCAACAGTAAAGTTTTACAAGGACTGCCATCAAAGTAACATAAAACAGCATGAAACCATAATGGAAAAATCAGACATATAGTATATATTCAGTTACACATACTTAACAGCCTTCTCATCGTAAGACCCTTCGTTGACCTGTCTCTTGAAGGGATAGATTTTATTTTACTATAATTTTTGTGTTTTCATCAGCATAAATGGGAAATTTAGATTACAAAAATCAAGATGAGTACAGCTTATGTGATAACAATATAATTGATTTTCAAAATGTGGAAGATTGATTTCTAAATGCACAACTGTGTCAAATAACTACAATCCGGGTTGTAAGTTGTTTTGTCTTTTTTGCAATTATTATCCGTAGGCTGAATGCTGGGTATAAATTCAGGAACAAATAAAACTTTATATAAGCTTGTATGGGCCTGTTCGGACGGGTTTCTTAATTAAGTCCTTCTAAGGAAGACAAATAAGAAGAAAAAAAGAATTTGACTTCTCCATAAGCTAAAATTAACGTATGCACAAGCCTAAAGTAAAAAATTACAAAAGCTATACAAGAGAGCTCTTACAATTAACTCATGGATAATCAAATTTTAACTTTTTGAAAAGTTAATTTTAATTTTTTTAATTTTATTTTTCTCTTTGAAAGAGCTTAGGGAGAAGTGTCTCCACTCAGACCCTGTATCAATAAAAGTAACCCAGGATATTTCTTGATCAGAATGCCAAAGTAAGGAACCATAACGAGAGTGATTACTTAAAACCCTACCACCCACAAAATCATGATAATAATATCAACAGATGAATGCAACGAAAGGAGGAATTAAATCCATAACTTGAAAATTTAATTTTGGAACCTATACTGTGTTTTAATGTAAGAACACCTCAGTTCCGAAATAAAACTGTCTTAAGTTTATTTCCTAAATTCTTCATTAAATAAAAATAAGTTTATAGATCAACAATAATTTTCAAGAGAAACTTAAAACTTACCACATATCTTTAGAAGGGTGAACACTGTCGCAGCAATCAAGAAGACCATGGATATTGAAATCCAGAAGTGCTAGGAAACAAAATTATACAATTTAGTTTTGAAGTTTTCAAAAATAAAAACAAAAGAAAGACAACAATCTACTGAGTATAACACTTAAATAAATTTCTTTGTAGTAGACAAGTCTTGAATAAGGTAATGTCAATTATACGATGAGAAACAAATAAAAACAAAAGAAACATTTCAATGCAAGGAAGTTATCAATTTCATACACATTACTAACAGGTCAGTGTTATAAGGCATATCAAAGGTTAAATACAACAACTGTTTGACATCCAATACGAGATGTGCAATCGACAGTTGTAAGGCACTCGTGCTTCCCTATACTCTAAGATATAGAGGCACCAACATTTCCTAACTACGCATATATTCCAATAGTGAAGTTCAATCATTTCCAACACTCAGATCCTCCTAGATTAAAAATAAAGAGACCCCATTGCAGAATGTGAATGTGCATTGTACTAGTGCCAATAAGCCACAACGCAGCGGCTATCCATCTCAACCAGGTAGGGTTCTTCCATAACATAAGCCCACACAATTCAAAATACACTTTTTTTCAAAAACTACAGCCATGCATGCAGCACACACACACAAAAGGACAGTAGAATGTTTCTAAAGCAAACCACAAAAAGCTATTCATAAAAGGGAATCTGAAATAGCATTGAAATGAACGCACAAAAGGATGCCAACCGCCAACAAATAAATGAATCATTGAAGTGAGAGTCACACACACATCACACTTAATAGACATAAAAGGAATAATAGTTAATCCAGTGCAAAACACTGAAAAATAAAAAGAAAAGGAAAGTTAAGAGTTCTAAAATTCACCGAGGATTTGAATAAATGTTTACATGAAAATCATCAAAATTCGGAATCTTAAATTGCCATGAAAAGGCCAGTTGAGGTGCTCATTTATTCTGTTACAAATCATACTGCTGCTTAATTAATCAATCAACTAAAGAATAAGATCTTACAGGAAGTGTTTCCCATACAGCTTCATCGGTCAAATTTTCGTCATCCCCGGGCATCAAAGCCCTGCACATCCTATGAAAAGATATTTTTGTCAATAAATTATCCATTTGTTAGAAGAGCATAGAATAGTATTGCAGACTGCATAATTGATCAAAGTTAGGCCTAAGCACTACTTTCATTTTTGTGCAATGAAACTTCTCAACTATCAAAATAATTAATCGAAAGCAGACCCAAAAATGCAGGTTACTTTACAAATCACTTGATAAAGTTGAATGTTTGTGGCGATTCTATTGCAAACTTTTTTAGCGGTGCCAGCTAATATTAAAGAAGCCAGAAGACTATGAATGGATTAAAACCTACTTGAATAAGCATTTTGGTAAACTTATAGATGAAACAAGATATTACCTGATGTTATCAAACAAAATCACCATTTCAAAAAATACCAGGGGCATGAAGACAATCCTTAAATTCATCACTGCATCATTAAAATGAATAATATTCAATTTTCTAGCATCTTATTATTAATGACTAATAAATGAAGTATCACAGTTCTGGTGTAAAGATACACTGATTAACAAAATCCATTTAGCTATGTCACAAGAAATGTTGCCTACCATAACTGCTCCCGAGATGTATGCAAAGAAGTAGCTCAAATGCAACAAGTAGTGGAGTTGCTACGAGTGAATGAAAAGGAGCCCACTGCCCATTAAAAATTTAATTTAAGTTCAGTGACAAAACTCTACTACAGGATAAATTTCTAATTTTCCAGAAAATAAGGAAGACTTTTCATAAAGTATGTCTTACTCGGCGATCATGAGGAATCGCAGGAGCAGGCAAGGAAAACCTGCCTCGTGCCACCACAGCATGGAAAAGCCATAGAGGAGAAAATACTTTCCTGTTAAAAAAAGATATGTTAGAATATAGCTATAATTGGGAAGAATATGTTATACATTCTTAATCTATTTCTTCTTCTTAATATACAACAACCTAAGATCTATTACCCAAAACTCCACCCCTCAATAATATTTTAACACAAGATTTGAAGGACTTGCCCATGATTTCAATTTTTTACGTTCAATTCAGTGTTCAGCATGACATAAATGGGCAGCCCCATACATATTCCCATTTCCTGAGTGTAACAAATTTGACAGTATTGTTGTTGGTTTGAATCACATGGTACAAGATCTCAGCAGGACTATATAGAATATCAAATGAAAATGGAAATGCTCTGATTTATTACTAAGATTAAAAGTGTCATTGAATAAAATCCTGTAGGCTCTTGAACAATCATATTCGCATACATGCATAACAAGAATAATCATTTCATGCTCAAAACCACAGACAACTCTGAATCCTTTGATGATTATTCTCATAAGTACCCATCATTGCGAATATTTAGTGAGGAAAGGAGAATATTGGTAATAAGTTAATAACTCATACTGCTAATGTATTAGTATTAATTTTTGAAAACCTTATCAATTATTAGCATAACTGTAGAAAAACATTCTTTTGGAACAGAACAAAGTTATGAAATGAGGGGGAAATTACTTAACACTTTAATAAAGCGATGTACTTGCGTCCTTACTAGATAAATCAACACGGCCAGCACAAGAATGATTCTTATTATTAAACTTAATATAATTATACATAGAAATTTTAAGTTCTCTCTTCACTTTCGTCTCCAAAAACATCACACACAAAAATTCGCATATTGAATGCGGAAACGAAGGTATCCCAGTTCCCATCCCATTTACAAATGAATAAAAAAAATTAAAATAATAATAATAATAAGTATAGGTATATAAGCAGCAGAGTAGCGTATAGAGGTAAGCAATTTTGCATTTCCAAAAGGAAAAACAAAAATCTACTCATGTTCCTCCCAATGAATGCCAATTTTTTATTCCAGAATTACAAAAAACAACAACTTCTTGCATTGAAAATCAAAAAGGGGGAAACGAATTAGCACATGACAATTCATAACACAAACCAAAGAAAGGTGGAGTTTTGATGCGACCCTTTATTCAAATCCACAATTTCTAAACTGGGTAACAGAAAAGGAAGTGTGTGAATGAAGAAAGAGATAACTTACCACCATGACCATGAGTCAGGAAGGAAACGGTCAAGCTTGAGAGCAAGGAGAAGAGTGAAGGAGAAAAGCAAAGCATGAGCCACCAGAGCTTGCAGGGCCTTGGCCACCCTCCTCCAGCTCATCACCCTCCTCCGAACCAGCATTTTTCCAAACGGAAAGCAAAGCAACAATGGACAAAAGAGAAGAACTTTCTGACACACACAAAAAAAAACAGCAACAGGACCAGAAACTCACATATCTCTCTCTCTACCAAATCCGAAACTGATGACAAAATACAGCAGAGGATGCTACCAAAATTCCTCGGAGGTTGCAAAGAGAGTGACTTGGGAACAGCCTCAGCTCCTTGCGTTACATAAAACTTTGCCTTTTTTTAAAAACAATTTCTCTCTCTCTCTCGACCTTCGTGTTTACGCTAAAGAAACGTTTCTATCCGATGATAGATTTGTTTATTATATCTTTATGCCGATGTGACTGAATGGACGAAAATACCCATCATCTTCAATTGTAATCAAGTTCAAAAAGAAAAGTAGAAGACTCACCTGGAATCTTATTAAGATGAATTCAACAACACAGTTCTAAATGGTGTTTATATTTTTTTTTTTTCATAAAGTGCTTATAAAGAGGAAAAGGAACCATTTTTCCTCAGAAAAAGTGTTTGAGTCAAGATTTTTTGTTGACCGTAAATCATGTTTTAGTCTCGTCTAGATACCTAAGATAAACATGGAACATAATTATGAATATTTGTTTTTTAAAATATTTCTGTTCTTTTTCTTCTTTTTACCAGAATATTAATTGTGAAAAATCAGCCATATTTGACTTAATTAAATTCAATTTAATTTCTGATTTCATAGGTAAATTTCGTGTAGCCGAATTGTTATAAATATACTACTTTAAAATGAATTGTCTTTTAAAGAAGAAATTTTATTTTTTGAAAAAGAAACAGCATATGTTCAAAGTTTGTTAAAGTGATAAACCAAATTTTAATGGTTTAAATACATTGTTAATATAAATTATTGAACTTTTTGTTCTTCTTATCTTCACCTTTTTTGATACGTTAGAGAGTGTTTTGAACAATAAAATAAAATGCTTTTGATAACTCTTTAGATAAAATAAAATCGATAATTTGTAATAAATAAAAAAAATTATTTAGTCAAACTTTAACCACAATGAAATGGGGGGTTGGGGATAAGTTTGGTATAAACAGAGAATTAAGGGTCGGTGACTTTCCATGTATTTATTAGTGATATTTGATTTTATTCGGTTTCTTTACTAAAGTTTTCATTCATCTATTGGTCTTTTTTATTAAATTGAAATGCCATCTTTTTTTTTATAAAAGCTTTCTCAGAGGCTTAAAAGTCATTCATGCTGAATCATATTGTTTTTTTGAAGGATGTGTATGAGTTGGTGGGATTTCCTGTTTATTCCCACAGTTACTGTTGAGCATTTCAGCCACACACGTTATCCTAAAATTGTATTAACACTCAAATGGAGCGTTACTATAAAAAAGATACATGATTGGCTGAGAAAGTCAAATATATTATTATGAAAACCATGTTCCTCAGACCTTATCTCTTTCACTGCCAAGGTCTCAAATACCAAAATTTCTTTAAAATTCTGGAAACATTTCATGTTATGTAACTTTCAAAATTATTATTATCAGTTTAGTAAAAAAAACAAAAGTTTAAGTTTGTTAGTTTTGTTTAATTCTGTTAATAATTAAAATAATAAATAT
>Ga0123340_1008080_pt1 | contig 10002 bp, 11 predicted proteins | sample SirMexnodulemix_FD_89961 | JGI IMG/M metagenome (GOLD analysis project Ga0123340, IMG submission 89961) | Root nodule microbial communities of legume samples collected from Mexico - Siratro Mexico nodule mix | ecosystem: Host-associated > Plants > Roots > Nodule | place: Mexico: Nepantla...
AAAAAGAATTTATTTTTTTCTAAATGTGTATTAACTTAAACGAACTTTTTTCCTGTAAAACATAAATGAAAAAATGATGTTTGGAAATTATTTTATTTAAAAAAAAAAAAAAAAAAAAAACTCACTTATCTATATAACATAGCTTTTAAGATTAAAAAATGTGTCCTTAATAATGTTAGATTATAGAAAGCTTACATTACTAATAAATATTTCTAAACATAAATCATACTTCTATTCACTTAAACTAAAAAGATAACTACATGCAAAAACAAATTCTTTTTCCTTATACAAACTGTAAACATTAAGCTATTGTCCTTTTTATTAGGTCTTTCTTTTTCATTTTTTAATATTTTAATTTTCTTTTCCTCTAATTATCTAGAAGAAAATTGATCTTTTAAAAGGTCTAAAATAATTAGATGACTTGGATATGATATTAACACTTTATTCCGAAACTAAATAGTAAAATTATTTTTTATGTTTGGTTATGGGAAGTACACAAGTACATGTGGCGTGATATGTTTAGCACAAAATATATTTAACCGATGTGACGTATTTGGTACAAGTATTTTTCGGTACATATTTTGTACAAGTATTTAAGTAACATATTTGATCATCTCAAGTAATTCTAGGTGTTATTCTTTGAAATGCTGATACAAACAATAACATTATAAAAACTGAATCAATAAAAAAAAAAATTCTCTACTGACTGCATGATTAATGTTACTATTAGGTCTATTATTCAACAACAAAAAATGCATCTATCAACTATCTCTCTCTATCTTATTTTAAAGTCAGCATCATCTTTCATCTTTTAAATTTTATAAATATACAGTAGAATAGGTACGAGTAGTGCCCTTTTATTAGTAACGCATCCTAACTTACTAAATTTTTTTTATCAACAATAAAAAATATATTAAATTAGAAGTACTAGATAAATGCTTCAACCCTTTTATAAACTATATAAAAAGAAAAGATTATATAAAAATAAAAAAAATGTTACGTTCTTTGACCTTGGATTTGAGCAGAAGATCCTACTAAAGCAGCCGTACATTACCCCTCCCCCCATACACACATCTTGAATGAAAATCCCATAACAAAACCAACAAACATTAATACCAGACTACGAGGTCCCTAACCCGCTCACACCTGAAGGCATTTGCTCTATAGAACCGCTGCTTGTGGTTCATATATAATTCTCATACAAATATTAAGTGTCATCAAAGCAAAAACAGCACATTTGCAGCATCAGTAAAGCTATATATACAGTAACTAAATTGAAGGTGATCCATAAGCCAACGTGAACCTTAAATTAGTTCAGACAAATCTACGGTATATTATTCTACCACGCCAACAAATAACAATTACAACAGGTACTAATAACAGAAAAACCAATAAAAATAGTGGATAAAAGGTAAATATAAGAATAACAGAAAAAAAAATCACAAAAAAATAGTATAATTAAATTAAAATGTTAATAAACTTCATTTTCTACGTCTACAAAATAATTCACTATACTCTAATATTACATCTATCATTAGACTCTCACTTGAATATAACTCTAGATATTAATCACAATTACAATTATGGAAAAGATACTTAAATTAACAAAAGAAAGAAGACAAATGATATGGAAACCTTTAAATAAGATTTTATTTGTCTATATCATCACAATTTTATAATACAAGAAGTAGTCAAAGACATTGGCATACTTCTCTACACCAAACTTGAGGCGGAAAAGTAAACCTAGGTTGGTAGCTAGTTGTCCATGTACATATACACTTTTTATTTAAAAATTGAAAGACTAAAAAATCTTGGAAGAAAAAGGTGACGGAATTATTTATATATAATAAGATATATACACATAGAGATATTTATGTAGTACCCTAAAACACGAGCAAGTCCTTCTGGACGTCGTAGCCCAACTTCTCCAAATTGGGTTTCACCGCGAACTGAATCATGGGTGGTGGACCACAAGTGAACGCCAAGGTATCAGGAGATGCAAGTGGAACATGCTCCCTCAGGATACTCTCGGTGACGAACCCCACACTGTATTCCCACCCTTCTCTTATGCTTTCTTGTACCACGTACCACACCTTGAGCCTGTCATGCTTCTTAGCCCATTCATCAAGCTCCTCCCTCAGCAATATATCATCCTCGGTTCGGTTCGCGTATACCACATGCATTTCGGTGCGGTCCTCTGGGTCCTTTAGAATGGCTTGAACCACTTGGTAGATGGGTGTGATCCCGGTGCCACCAGCCAACATGGTTAGCCTCTTGGCAAACCTAGGTTTTCCATGAACCAGGAAGTTTCCTCTGCCAGTGTATTCTATGTGGCCTAGTGGGCCTTTCACGTCCAAGACGGAGCCAATGGGGAGCGAGTCCAAGTGTTGAGACATGATCCCACCGTTGGGGAACTTAGGATGCACCCCATTGAAGTAAACCTTGACGACGAGGTCAAAGAACCCCACTTCGTCTACGCTGCTTGTGGGAGTGTACGCTCGCATGCATAGCTTCTCGTCGACGGTAGCACATAAGAATATGTGTTTCCCGACGGGTAAACCCATGAGCTGGTCCTCGCTGGGCAACGCAAAGCGGAGGAGCCTGACGTCGTGAGAGATGGAGGTTCTGGAGAGGAGCTTGCATGGGATTTTCTCGCGTGGGTTCAGAGCCACTTCCCTGATTGGGGCCAAGTGGGTGGTTTCAGAATTGCCATGCACGGTGGAGTTGGGGGATGAGGAATCGGAGGTGTAGTCGGTGGTCATGAGCTCGCCGATTCGGTAGTCTTCGAGCATTTTCTTGGCCTTGTCGGAGTGGATGGCTTCGAACTCCTCGGTGCAGTCGGTGCCGGCGTTTATGAGGATGCTATCTGTGCCGCCCGGATGGTCTTTGAGGAAGCGGGTGCAATCGTAGACATGGCCGTTGACAATGATCCAAGCTGAATCGGAGTTGTTGTGTTTTCTGACTTCGGAGAGGGAATAGGATTTGGTGGTGGTGTTCATGAATGGGGAGGAGACACTCTTCTTGAGGATTGGGTTGAACTCTGATGATTTCTCCAGCTGTTTCTCTCTGGCCATCCATCCGCCAGATTGGTTTCCTGGTTGGGTGGGGTGCTCGAACACTATACCAATCTCACCCTTCTTCGGCTTGCACACATTCGTCTTCACTCTGAACCAGCAGTTGTTCATCATTCCCTGCACATTGGAAACCTTATTTACTCAATTCCAATCTAAATTATTTATTAACATCTATTTTAGTAAATAAATCATTCTTAAATGGAAAATATTAGTTTGAGACTGATGTTTGAAAAATGAATCCCATTTAATACTGTTTTTATTAATAAAATATTATATATAAATAAAATAATAATATATATTCATGTTAAATGGAAGTAAAGGGTGTTGTTAAAATATCACGATCCTTGTTAAAAACCTAATTATTTTTAATGTGATGTACATTTTTTATTTTATTTCTCATATTAATTACTATTACGGTAGATGTCAGAGTCATGAAAAGAGTCTATTGCCAGCGGTCACTATTTTAACCGGGCCAAAGTTGTGTAGGAACCTACCAAAACTAGGTCGCAGTCAATGAGCACGCGTTAATGAAAAACGACAGATAATGGACGGATGAGAGGCGCAGAAAGAAACAGAAACTGACCCATTTTCAGCTGTTGACGTCAACGACCATAAAAAATAAAATAGTGACAGAACATATTGCGACAGAAAGAAAGAAAAAATGAAACACCGTGAAAAGTGAAATGTGGTGCTGGAGTTAAAACATAATTAACCATTTTTTTTTCTATTTTCTTTTAATTTCATTTATTTTATTAGAATATTTAGATACAGTTTTTTAAGTGTTAATGGAGTTGTTTTCTAGAAAAGTATACAGAGTTACACGAATTATTAAAATAAAAATTCTAATTGATAAAAGCACACAATAAATCTTAAGCTTTTGGTATTTCTTTTGTCTCTATTTTAACTGTATATTCCGCAAAGATTAGCTAATAATATCAAAGGCATATAACAGCCATCAGTAATTTAATATCAAAGCCTAGTAATTAACAGTAATTTAGTCTGTTAAATGACAAAAATAAGGTAGAGTTAATCAATAAAGGAGTAGAATTGAAAGAGAGAGGTAGTTACCATAAGATTCCAGATGAGTTTCTCGGGCTGGGTGTTGAGGGCCTCGTCCCAAGCTCGCACGGCAATCTCTTTGGCTCCGAGGAGATCCAACACCTCCACCTCCAAGGACCAGAAACACCAACACCAGTACTTCCCATATTTGTTCGCTTTCTCTGGACGCTCCACACTGCAAACTTGCCACGTTTCACCACCGTCCAGTGTTACCTCCACACGTGTCACCTTTCTCCCACCTCCTGCATCAACATCAACAACGTTTATTCTCACTCATTTTCTCCACCTAAATTCACTTCCAACTGGACCACAAAAACACTAAACAAACACAAAGTACTTCCCAATGCCTAGGACCTTGCAAGTTGCAACGCCAAATGGCATAAAAAAATTGTTTTTCCGATTACTTTCCATCAACTTTTATTAAAGTAATAATAAAGGGGGAGAAACCCAGTTGGCGGCTTGCAGATAGTATACTGGGGGACTGAAAAAACCAGTGGCAATATTTAATAATAACATGAAACTAACCGGAATAGGCGTAGCCTTTGATGAAATAAGGCATCTGAGTAGTCCATGAGTTTATGGGCAAGATCTCTTCATGGGAGGGCGTTGTTATGACGGAGTTTATGTTGAGCTCGTTGATAATATACTCTGGCTTGTACCACCAAGCTACAAATTTTGAAACAGAGACAATACGTATGCACTTTTAATTACAATCGATAATAATTTATAAACCCAGTAAGTAACGAAGAAAAGAGAAAGTGGAAATACCTTCTGCATTGGCAAGTTCGGCGTCAACGTGAGATGGAAGTACCCTGTTATCCTTGTAATGGTAATAATTTTGAGATTGCTCGGTAGTGACAATGATGCGCTTCAACCATTTGACCATGCGACCGCCAATGAAACCGGGTATTATCATCCTAACGGGGAAGCCATGATCCGGGGACAGAAGCTCCCCGTTTTGCATGTAAGCGAGGATGATATCACGGGAGGGATCGAGTGCAACCTCCCTCATGATACTGGTTCCATACTTGGACCCACCGCCACCTGGCAGATCCTCGGCGCCTTCGAAGCACACGTGAAGAGCCCCCTTCGTGCGGCTGTAGATCCCGCACCGCTTCAGCAGGCTCCGCAACGGTACACCGCGCCACACCGAAGTAGAGATAGCGGCGGCGCCCCAGTTGAAGCCGATGCTCTGTTTCACCATGTTCTGTTCCTTGCGCCGGTTCCCAGCGCAGACAAGCGTGGCGGGGAACTCGCGGCTGGGGAAGTCGTGGACCAGCTGCTCCATGGTGAAGCATGTGGGCCGGGTAACGAGACCCGTAACCTCGACGGTCCAGTCCTCCCAGCGAGCATGGGGCACGGGTCCGTGGTTACGGACGTAGTGGAGGGGAATGGGGGTGATGAAGCCGTGATGCATGAGGCGAGGGATGGGGGGCTCGGAGTTGAAGGGGTGCTTCCCCGTCAAACGGATCAAGGAAGCATTCCGTTTGATCCATTGGTCGGAGGTTCCGTCGTCGCGCGGGTCGAAAATAGAGGATTCAACTTCCGCGCTGGAGTTAAGAACCAGTTCCTTCAACACAGTGGCTTCTTGGTCGTCGTCGTCGCTTGAGGAATCGGAGAGTGGTGGTGGCAGGGGTAACTTCTTAGGACGCGGGACGTCCGGAACGGACTTGAAGGAGCGAACGACGCCGTGTTGGTGGGTGGTGAACGGACGGTTGTCAACTGAAGCCGCCATTGGGGAAGTTGAGCGAGTGGGAGGAGAAGGAAATTAGAAAACAGAAGTTTTATTTAAGATGTGGTTGTTTTCCACGAACATGAGAGTTGGTTAGTTGGTTGGTTTGGAAGATGGCAAATGGTTTTTGAACGAGGGAAGATGTAGGGATTGGTGGAGTTATATAGAAGCGTGGTGAAGGGTAGGAAAGGAAAGTAATGTAACCAACACGTCTTGTGGGTAAAGAGTGAGACGATACTGTGGACCGTGCCAGGTCCCACTCAAAACAAACGTCTCTTATCCACCAATTTTGTCTTTTCAAAAATTAGTTAAGCTAGTATTGTAAACAAAACCTTTTTTTTTTTTTTTTTCAGATATTAACATATTCATGTAATCCAATCTTACAATATCTGGATCAATCAACCAACGTAATGCATATTACTTTCATTTAATCCATCTTTACTAAAAAAAGATAATCGCCTTCTTTATTACAAAAAGAATCACATTTTTTTACAGGATATTTTATAATGTCTATATAAATTTAGATTTATTTTTTTCAGTTTTATTTAATATTATGTGAACGTTGAATGTCAATTTAATACGTTAATAACATTTTTAAAAAATAATTAAATTCGTTATTTTCTTTATTTATATAATAATATTAGAAGTGTCTTGCATTAAAGGATGAGAGGATATATAACTATTTATAGACTTCTTTTTCTCTCTATTATTATTATAAAAACTAAAGTTTTACACTTTTAATATTTTATTATATACTACGTTATAATAGTTATTATAAAAGTTAATGATTATACATATTTATGAAATTGTATTTTAGATTCATCGATTTTATATAAAATAAGACTTAAACCTATCCTATATAAAATAAGACTTAAAACTATCCTAGTGAGGGGCTTACGGTCTAAATAAGAAAGATGATGAGACAATTTTATTTTATAAAAATATATTATTCAAGAGTTGGAGAGGATGCCCAAATAATAAAACTTGTGGTTAAAGTCTTTTTCTGAGCACTTAAGTGTGGTATAAATAGTGTATAAGTGTCTTGAACTTGTGCTACTGCATGATGTGTGTTATAGGCCAAATAATGAAGAGATTTCTTAAATTTGTTGGATTTCTGAAATATATTATGATGCATTAAAGGTGAGATTAATTATATATTCTCTGAATAGATATATGATTAAGGTCGAGATGTATTTATTAGTAGAAAAAACTATTTTTACATTGGTTTTGAAGGACATTCTATATTGGTTCCAGAATTAATGTAGATGTTTTGGTTTTTTGATATTTTAGGCCATTGTTGGTGACCATTTGAGGATTATAAAAATTTATATTAATATGCACAGTGATTGATTTTCGTGAGACTCATTGTATCTTTGTTTTGGTATATTGGAGTATTTACCGTCCCATGTGTTTTTTTTATCTCTATTAAGAGATTTTTCTCACGTTAATTATTGATGTTGATTTATTCTTTTTTTTTCGACTGCATATTTGTTTTTTTATTATATTAATTAATTGTGTTCAAGGTGTTTCCATATTATTTTGATAAAAGTGAATTTTATTGCTTTTGTTTTCTATCTCCATCAACTAGTATCAGAGCTCCTTGGTTTGAGGCATGTGGTTTGGTGAACAATGGAAACTAACACTAGTAGAATGATTACCCTAAATGGCTCCAATTATAATATTTGAAAGGCAAAGATGGAAGATTTGCTTTATGTGAAAATTTTTCATAAACATATTTTTAGTAATGAGAGGCCTACTAATATAAGTGATGAACAATAGAATCTCTTGTATAGATAGGTCTGTGGATATATTAGAATGTGGGTTAATGATAATGTGTTGAATCATATTATTGGAGAAACAAATACTCGAGCTCTATGGATTAAGCTTGAACAATTATATATGCTAGAAAAATTAGAAATAATAAGATGTTTTTGATAAAGCAACTATTAGCTTTGAAATATACTGATGGGACATCAATGACAGATCACTTGAATAACTTTCAGAAAATTATGAATCAATTATCTGCTATGAGTATCAAGTTTGATGAAGAAATTCAAGGATTATTGTTTTTTGATTGCTTACAAAATTCATAGGAAATTCTTATAATTTCATTGTCTAATTCTGCTGCTGATGGTGTCATCTCTATAGACCTTGCCGAGAGTAGTGTTTTGAATTAAGAAATGAGAAGAAAGTCACAGGGTACACCGTCTCATTCAAATATTTTGGTTTCTAAGTATAAAGAGAGAAGCAACAGTCGTGCTTTGAAAGATAGAGATCAAAGTAAGAGTAACTCTAAAGGCAGGTACAAAGATGTTAAGTGTCACTATTGTCATAAGAATGGGCACATAAAGAAATATTATTGGAAGTTGAAAAATAAAAGTGAGAAGGATAGCAATGACAAGGTAAATATGATAATTATAATGAAGACAGAGTCAATGCAACTTCTGTTGACTTCCTTTTAGTTCATGAGTTTGAGTCTGTGAATCTTGTTGATAGCCTAATCATTTGGGTGATAAATAGTAGTGCTTCTTTTCATATCACATCTAGGAGAGATTTGTTTACTTCCTATACTCCTAATGATTTTAACAATGTGAAAATGACTCATGAAGGTATAACAAGATGCATTGGTGTTTGGCAGGATTGCTTAGAGATGTTCAATGACTCTAGATTAATTTTGAAGCATGTTCCTAATGTCTAGTTAAAATTACTTTATTTGGATAAGTTGTGTGCTGAAAACTATAACAATCTATTTTCAGGTGATAGTTGGAAACTCACTAAGGGTTCCATGGTTGTGGATAGAGGTACTAAGTACTCTACACTTTACATAAGAGGTTATATCATATGAGTGAGAAAGGGGTGTCTACTTTAGCTAGAAAGAATGTGTTGTCTGGTGTTAAAAAGGCACATTTTGCAGAAAAGTTCTCATTGCTTTGCTAAGAAGCAAAATAGAGTATCTTTCAAGAATCATCGACCTTCAAGAAAGTCAGAGATACGTGGTTTGGTGCATTCTGATGATAACAACGTTGATATGATGACAAAAGCATTGCTTAAGAAAAGCGTGAAACATGTTGCTCCATTTTCAGATTTGTTAGGGTCTCAACCAAGTCGAGAAGGGGAAGATTTGTTGGGTTGGTTTTCTCTTTGTGAGACCCAAACCCATTATTTTTTGGAGTATCTATGACATATAACAAGTCCAATATAATGCATTCATGTTATAATTAAGATAAAAGGATAACCCTAAGGGTGTGTAACCGTGAGAGGATCGGTGTGTGGATAAGTGTGTAAACAACCACTTTGAAGAAAAGAGAGAAACAAACACAATTTGCATATACTTTCTACAGCAACCTATGTTGGTTGTTTCGAAGATCCAACCGTAAAACCTTGTTTGATCGAGTTGAAATTTTTATTGCAGATTCCTCACACATAGTTATTCAATCTAGACGGTGGGATTGTCTACTGAAGGTATGTAGAAGCGTCAATAATTTTGTGAAGAGTTGTTGTCTACAGAAAGTTTCTATTATCGTTAGTCTTGGTTATTTTGAAAATCCAACGGTGAAAAATTCTCGAATTTCTCTGAAATTTGTACTGAAGTCTTATCACTTATAGGACTTTGTTTTGAACAATTGGATTGGAATTCGGAGCTCTAGTTTGTTTTCAAAAAATTCGTGAACAGTGATAATTTTTCTTCCTTGTTAAATTTTGATTTATTGGTATTTTGGGTCATTGTTGGTGATCATTTGAGGATTAGGAAGAGTTTGTGATTTATTTTTTTGAGACTCATTGTACCTTTATTTTAGTATTATTGGAGTATATTGATCTCTATTGAGAGATTTTTCTCACGTTAATTAATTATTGTGTTGGTTTATTCTTCTATTTTCTATTGTATATTGATTTTTTTTATTATATTGATTAATTACATTCAAGATGTTTTTATATTATTATGATAAAAGTGAATTTTATTATTTCAGCTGCCTCATTCCATCAATACAGTTTAGGATTTAATGTTTAGGGTCACGATTCAAAAAATGTTAGTTAGTTTTATAATAAAATTTATTTATCATTATTTATTAAAGTCTTATTAAAGGCATCTTATATTTAATCATAACATAATGATTATTATTTATTTATATATATATA
>Ga0123340_1008083_pt1 | contig 10001 bp, 8 predicted proteins | sample SirMexnodulemix_FD_89961 | JGI IMG/M metagenome (GOLD analysis project Ga0123340, IMG submission 89961) | Root nodule microbial communities of legume samples collected from Mexico - Siratro Mexico nodule mix | ecosystem: Host-associated > Plants > Roots > Nodule | place: Mexico: Nepantla...
ATACATTTCGTATATTAATAAATGATATTCATATATTTAATAATTATTTATTATTTTTTAAATTAAAGCAATGTTTTCTCAATATATTTTTATATTTTTATAAGACAATAAGTGATAGTATAATTTTTTAGTTATTATTAATATATAATTGTATTGTTTAATTTTATATTTTAAAATTTTAATTCTTAATTTTCATATTTTTAATTTAAAGTTTAGTTAATATGTTAGTTTTAAAATAATAAGAAAATCAAACTGGCCTTTACTGGGAGATTATGTTATTTTACTAAAATCACGAGAGAGAAAAGTATTTGTAAAAATTACATGAAGTATAATAGTTATTTTAGTAATACATTAACAGAAGTTAATATATATTTTAAAGCTAAAAGAAATATAATCCATTTATCATTTCACAATTTAAATTATTTAACTAAAAATAAATCTCATTTGGTAAAATTGAATTAAGTTAAATCCCGCTAGTTATATTAGAGACCTTACAATCTAATTATAATTTTATAAACTAAAAAATATTTTATCAATTATACACATTTCATCATTCATAAATTTTTATAAATTTTTCACTTAAATCTCATTATCTTTCTCTTAATCTAAATAACTAAACTTTTCTCACACTTCCATTAACTTAAATCTACTTTCTCATATCCATCTTGAAATCCAAACAAACCTTAAGGTCATGTCTTCCTCAAAGTACAAAACCCTTGGCATAAGAATACCTACAGCATAAGAATACCTTCGTGACCCATCTTTAAATAACCAAAGGTCAATACTTAAAATTAGGAAACGTGGTAATCAAAACCCAAAAGACCAAAATTTTAACCAAATATTGTCTTTCGCATACAATCATTTGCATCTTTGATATGACAAAGGTTACACCACTAAAGGATGTATCAAATGTAGATACCATTGGCCGCAGGAAACAAGGGAGCATTTAGCCGCTATCCTGTTTATTGTTACGGTTAAAACACTGCATGACGCAAATTGTAAAACTGTTCACTCACCACAACATTTTAGCCAAGGAAGGCCAATAACAAAGAACGAAAACACCGGAAGACAAATCAAACAGCTTCATCTTCTACGTAGTTGATGGCTTGATCCCAATAATGGGGAACACCAGCATCCACAAAAACTTTTCGGGCAGCTGCTTCAGTGATGCAATCATGAACACTGAACCTATGGAACTTGGGTTTGGCAACACTTCCTTGCCACACCAGAACACACTTATTGGCAGGCTTTTCATCATCTGAATCTTCATTTTCTTCTTTCTCTTTCGAAAAATCACTCCAATTAATGCGTCTAAGCATAAGTTTCCCATACCTCTTAATCGACTTGCTTCCACCTTCAACAACAACAACACTGATGCCATCACAAATCACAGCACATCCACTCAAACGGTTCTCTTGAGCATTAACATCAACTCTGAAGCGGGCCTTTGGATGTGAGAGGTCATTTATTCTGTAAAGAGAGACAATTGTCTCCAGTGTATTTGGGTCATCAAACAGCTTCCTCTCCTTCTTTTCCCGGAGCTCGGCCGGAGTAAGCTTGCGTGCTATATTCCTATCTATGTGAGCCTGCTCACGCTCAGCAGCTGCGCTGCGTACCTCCTTTTCAAGCCTAGTAGGATCTTGAGTTGCTTCAGAGCCAAGTACTTTCATTAAATTGCTAATCTTGACCTTTGGTTTTGGTGGTTCTATGACGCCCTGTCTTATCATCTCTTGTCGATCTTTCTCCTTGGCTATTCGTCTTTGTGTGCGGAGTTTTTTCTGCTCTTGCTTAGTTAGTTTGAGTGGTTGAGGTGGTGGAGGAGCCGGCTCAGCAGGTGGTTCAATAGGACGAGGATGCTCCACATAGAAAGTGATTTTTTCTATTTTCAGTTTATCCTCACCTATGGTTCCATTATCAATGTCCCCATAACTTCCAGAATGCACAAGAGGCACGTCCCTGATAAAATCAAATAGTTAACTGAATAAATGTTTACATACAACCAGAGGTACAATGGAACAGAAAACAAGTACTCCCAAGAAAGAAAATACTAGAATCGGAAATAGATATTCATGTCAAATTGTTCATTGTCAGGTACAATTTACCAACTAGAATTAGTATTTTCTTGTTTTATATTCAACTAGTACTGTAACAGTTATATAAAGCAGCCAGGGTGGTTTATTCCGGTTTGTCAATTTGTATAATTTCTAACGTGACTATAACCATGTTTATAAACAACACAAACAGAAGAACATAAGGTGATAACTACCGAAACAGGCGTATGCAGTGTACCTGCTAAATTTTGATTGCAAAATTAGTGACATTTGAATAACACCCTTAAATAATCCGCACAGTTTAACAAACACAAACATACATCGAAAGCAGTAGTTCAGTTAAGTATAAGCTTACCACCACTCGATGTCTGGAATTTGGTCCTTGGGTTTTTCTTTAATTACAACTCTCTCTGTTATTTCTATTAAGTTGGGATTTATATCAGGAGCAGCCTTTGCCTTTGCCAACTGTGCTTGTTTGGCCTTGTGCTCTTTTGCTTGAGCTTCTCCAAATTTACTCTGCATGAGTCAAAATAAAAATAACAGATCACACACAAGGCAATTGAAAAGAATTACGTAAAAGGGAAAGGCACTAGAAAATGGGAGAAGGGGATGGACAGATGCAGTATATACCTTTAATTTTATTGTTTCAGCATCTCTTGACCATTTTCCTTCCTCCACAAATTGGAAATTCATCCTCTTGGGTCGCAGGAGCTTTGTTTTGTTGATACCCATACTTGCATCAAAATAAGGATTTGCTTCCGGATCAACATCCAATACAGGTTGTAGTATTTCAAATGCTTCCTTCTTTTGTTTGTTAATGTTGACCTGTAATGTTCAGACACCAGATTCCACCCTTAAGACAGGAATCCCAAACAGAAAAGAAAAAAACTGAAAAAAGGAGACAAATAAGAAAGCAGCACACCTTTAATGTGCTAAGGTTGACGGGCTTGGTCACATTAATAACATTTCCATGTTCATCTATTTCCCGCCCCTGAGCATCAAGACGAAGAACTGGGGCCTTTGTTGGCTTTTGCAGAATAGCAACATCTGTTACCATCTGACCAGGAAACATATTTATCAAAGGAGCAAATTGCGGATCTTGACGAAATCCCATCCTTGCAGCAAGCTCCTGAGCACGCCTGACAGCTTCCAAGTTGGGTAGAGTTGCATTTACAATACCAGCAGCAGTGGTGGCACTTGCTGGAGGATTAGCAGAAGCAGCAGAGGGGAAAATTGACATATTTGCAACATGACCAAAAGAAGCTGAGGTGGAACTTTTTGATGCGACTGCAGAGGCGGATTCACTGTTTGAACCCAAGTTTGAGCTTCCTTGTGAATTTTGGGTAGAACTCTTATTCAACTACACAGCCAAAAGCAGCAATTAATGCATTCAGAGGAATATGTACAGTTAGAAAAAAATCAAATCAGTATCATCAGTTAGCTATTTAAGAGAAATGTCCAGCTGACAGTAAGTACTTGTTAATGGAAATAATAATCAATTTACCTGAGGAATTTTCTTCAGCTTTTCTGACAACTCTTTCTGCATTTGTAAAGCTTTCTTAGCCTTAGCTAGGGCATCCATTGACAGGCTTCCAGCTTTTCCAGCAGTTGAAGATGACCCATCTGTACTAGATTTTCCAGTAACCTCATGAGACCTGGTAATACTAACGCCCTTATTTTCATTTGTGGTAGAATTCAAAGATACCTTGATAGGAAGTGAAGGAGGAGGAGCTAAAGATGTCTCAGGCACACTCATGGGCGCCACAGCAAGTGATCCCAAGGCACCCTGAAAGCAAAAGGATAAAATGTCAGTGAATGTCTGTCCCTCTTCAAGTATTCCAAGAGGAACAATAAAAGAGAAGGAACTAGGAAACAGAAGTAAGAGAAGTGAGCATGTAATTAAGCTGAACACAAAGAAAAATCACAATGAAGGAAGTATAAGATCACAAACCATCTCTTTTGCAAACCAAATTATCAATAAGGTTAAGTGAGTCAATCAAACTACATATGGATAGATGGACCACAGGGGTTATCTCATAGTGTTCAAGTAAATTGGCAACCTATTCTAGTTCACGAAGCAGGAAGCCAATAACTGAAAGTAAAACCTACAATTCAACATGATTTCTAAACCAGAACTCTGTATTGGGAAGATTACGAAAGCATACATATTATAATTCAATTATAACCAAGAAAAGTTAAAACCGGTGACCACCATATAAAAGTTAAAAGAGAAACATGACAGAAAGAAAGAAACTCACGTTTTGGGCAGTTACAGTGTCTTTGGAAGAAGCTGAGCCATGGGCACCTTCAGTGTCTTCATACTTGACCATGGCCTCATGAATGCCTCTATTATCATTATCACCATCTTCTTCGTTCTCCTTCTTGACTTTGTCCCCAAATTTCCTCCGTTCCCTCTTCCCTTCCTTCCTGTCCTCAGAAACCCTAATTTTCTTATCCTCACCGTCTCTGTCCTCACTGTGCTCCCTCTCTTTCCGCTTATGAGAATGTGAAGAGTACCGTGATTCCACCAAATCTTCCCTACCATCATCACGCTTCACCTTTGACCTATCTTTGCTACTCTCTCTTTCGTGAGCCTTATCCCTATCCTTCCTTCCTTCTCTGTCATAAGCCCTATTCCTATCCCTGCTTCCTTCTCTGTCATATAGCTTATCCCTATCCTTGCTTCCTTCTCTATCATAAGTCCTATCCCTGTCCTTGCTTCCTTCTCTATCATAATTCCTATCCCTGTCCTTGATTCCATCTCTGTCATGAGTCCTATCCCTTTCCTTGTCCCTGGACTTGTGTTCACGCTTGTGATCCGTATCTGAACGATGATTGTGGTGGTCTTTGGAATCACGATGGTATTTGTCGTCACGTTCCAGGTGTCGATCTCTGCTTCTCTTCTCGGATTTCACCCTATTTTCCATTATAGGATTTGGGAGAAACTTCCAAGCTTTGTAATATGGGGATCACTTCACCTTAGCTCCTAAGTTTGTAAAATATTAAATATGAATTAATGTTCTTCTTCAGAACTAAATCAGGTTATTTTACAATTTAAATTTAGACCAAATGATAATAATTCGGAAGCACATAAATGGTATTCTCCTAGAAATAACAATTTTCAATATCGTGTATTTCTGTGAACTCTTCTCAGTTATGCATACTTTGATAAAACTCAACAGAAGATTCGTAACACAAGTAAGTAATGCCCACTTAACCACAAAAGATGTGAACCAGAACTACCCATTTTTACATGTTAATAGCCCTTTTCGTATTCATTGTACATGTTTTGAGTACATATCCCCATGTGAGATTGTCCTATATACTATGCATATCAATGCATATAAAATGTTTATCACACAAATGTAGCTAGGTTCATAAATACTACCAAATACTAGCCCATATCAAGGAGAACCCTGTCTAAGCTAGTTTCAAAACAGTTAGAAGAACCCAGATCATTCGAAACACAGAGGGGAGTATAACACCGAAATAATATTTACTTGTCAAGGTTATCTTCAGCGAAGAACAGTTCAGACAAATTGATCATACGTTGCCTTTTTCATCACTTCATTTGTTCTTCTTGCTTAAAACAACAAATTAAAGCAAAATATTTAAGGGTGGACCAGAAGACAGACCGGAATTTGACACCAAAACAATTCCAACGAAATAATCAGCTTCATCACAATCAAATTCTAATTTCTTCCAAATCTTCTTTTCCACAAAAAAAAAGGTCCTAATGAAAAGGGGAAATAGATACAAATGCTGATGTTGTGCTAATCAAGATTCTCGCTAGAAATTTAAAAAGCTTTAAAGTGAAAAAAAAAACTAACACAGGAAGTTGAGAGAAAGTGATTACAGATTCGAGGACAGATTGAAGAGTGTGTGGGAAGCGATAAAGTCACTCTTAACCCCTTCGGGTCCGAACCTAAGAGCGTCAATTTGGTGTGCTATGTTTTTTCCCGCTTCCTTCCTCTTCTTCCCTTGCTACAACTTCTCACTCTTGGTACCACTCAAAGGCAAAGCAATGAACAACCAACAGATCTAGGGTTTTACTTCAAAGTTCTTGCCTTTTAACTATTTGCCAAAAAGGGCCTGTTCTCCTCCTATTTACTAAAGATGCCCTATTTAATTTTAATTTTCTTTTCTGCTAAAGGTTTTTCTTTTTCACATGAGCGTATGTTTTACATGGTACAGAAAAAAAAAATGTGTTTTTTTTGGTGCAGAAAAAAATGTGTGATTTGGTTGGATAAGAGCAAAACAAGAGGCCTTGAATACACAAGTTGATGTGAATTGGGAAGTACTATTAACAACAACAGTTTACAGTCCTTGAATGGCTTGAGGCCATACAGTGAAGTTGTTTGGTGTCTTCATTTCCACCACCAGTCTAGTGTTATCTATTCTCAACATAAAATAAAAACACCATAAGAAAATAAAAAGAAAAGGAGAAACTTTTTCCTCTATTCATTTCTATTATTCAGAGCAAAAGTGTGTGTTTGTTTGGTGGTGAATTCCTATCCACATATCTCACCGGAAACATGACAGCGGTGGTTGCCGGTTCCTCCACTTCATTCTCAGCCACCTTCACCACCAGGAGGAGTCCCTCCTTAAAAAATTCTCACCTCACACACTCCAAGACACTTACTCCTCCTCAATGCCAGGTACTACTACTTGCTATTTTTTTCTCTCTTACAATAAAGTATTACATGATCCAAAATTACAATGGTCTCATACCAATTTCCAAAGTTACTATTTTTTTTTTTTAAATTGATAATCTCAAAAACTTGTGTGGAAATTAGCCAGAATCATGGATATGTAGTAGTACAAAACCATGTGATTATTTCTTGCTTGCAGATTAACAAATTGAAACCATGTGCTCCTGTATCTGCAGAAAACATCTTTACAAGGTCTCTCACTTCAGGAAGCCAAAAGGGGTGTGTCAGAATCATTCCTTGGTGAGAAAACGAACGTTTCCTCCATCAGTGGGAGGAGACTTGAGATCGCAGCAAGAACTGCTGGAGCTTCAAAGACAATTGAGGTGGAGGTTGACAAGCCTCTTGGCCTCACCTTAGGCCAAAAGCCTGGTGGGGGTGTTGTCATCACTGTTAGTATCTTGCTCCCTTTCACAATGATGTACTGAATGGAATGATTCCAATTTGTGAATGAGAATTTGTTATCTTCTATAGGCTGTTGATGGTGGTGGGAATGCAGCAAGAGCAGGGCTAAAGTCAGGGGACCAAGTTCTTTACACTAGCAGTTTCTTTGGAGATGAACTGTGGCCTGCGGATAAGCTTGGATTTACTAAAACCGCAATCCAAGCAAAGCCTGATTCTGTCTACTTTGTTGTCAGCAGGTTTTCTTATCCACCTTTGTTCCGTTCATTCTTCTTAATTGCATTAATTCTCTAGTAAATTTGTGGCTACCATGAGGAGCCAACACCACAAACAATTGATAAAAAAACTGAAGAAAGGCTTATCATGCCACTTAAGTTCATCTGTTTGATTCTATGATAGACATAAGATGCATATTGTAGTCTTTCTAATCTTCATGCCATTATGTCTTTATTCTATCATTTGCCTAACAGCTGCAATGAGTTAACATCTTAAATTCTCCATCTTTTGTTATCAAGAGGAGGTGCCGAGGTAGACGTTAAAAGGCTCCCAAAGCGTCCTGCTCCTCCTCGCTTTGGAAGAAAACTGACTGATGCTCAAAAGGCAAGAATCAGTTTGAAGTGACATTCTTGTTCTTCCTCCTAATTATTTGTTGTCTGGACTAAAGATGATATTATGTCCACTTTACATTAAATTGTTGATCAAGTGAACTCGCATGCAGGCAAGAGCTACTCACATTTGCCTTGATTGTGGATACATATACACCTTACAGAAACCTTTTGATGAGCAGGTAAAAGTTTGCTTCTAAGCTCTTCCTCCCTCTTTCAAGCACCCATTCTTTTAACTTAGAATGCCTGTTATGTAATTTATTATGGTATTGGTATCAACAATTTTCATGATGGTTATTAAAAGGGATTTCATTGTGATTAATATTCCTCATAATTTGGTTTTTGACCAAACTCAACAATGTTACATGATGTATGTGGTAACCTCATATAAGGGGACAACATTTTACTATTGTTGATGTAGTATTAGTGTCAGCATTAGCAACTTTCTTATGTGGTATTATACTAAGGGATTTCATGATAGCCATTAAATGATATTTGATTCAACTACAAACACAGGAAACTTCATCTTCTTGAGATGGTACTTGTTGACATTGAATCATTATCAATATGTAGAGTGCTTTTCTCATTCTCATATTATTTGATCTTGTGCAGCCGGACACATATGGATGTCCTCAGTGTCAAGCACCAAAGAAGAGGTTTGCTAGATATGATGTTAATACTGGAAAAGCTATTGGTGGGGGCTTGCCTCCTATTGGAGTTATTGTTGGACTTGTTGCTGGTTTAGGTGCTGTAGGAGCTTTGCTTCTTTTTGGTCTTCAGTAACACTTTATATTCCATCACATGTTTCTTTATTTTATTCATTTTCTGTCCTCCAAAGCTGTCCAATATTGGAGCTTGTGTCTCTGAAATTCCTTGGATATTCATGTCAGAGTTGAATGAAGATTCTAATGAGTTTCAAAAAAACTTTATTTTAGTTTTTTTGGAGGGCAGATTAGCATTTTTCTGAGCTACATGTGATAATATACATTGTCATATCTTCTGGTGGTATATGAAATAAATGTTATCATCTCAGTCAAGTAATGAATGTTGTTGGAGATTCTTACAGAACTTCTAGTTGTTCTTAAAGGAAAAATAGTACATAATATATAATTTGAAAAATAGATTAAAAATATATTTTAAAAAAAATCTATAATCACTTATAGAAAAATAAAATCAGTTTCCTCATAGTAATATAAGAGATAATTTAAAAGAAATCTTGTAAGAAAATATAAACATAGTTATAAAAAAAAATCAGTGTAAAAAGAGAAAATGATGATAAAGCCTTGACAATGGTTGGTCCATTGATTAATGGTATCATGATTTAAGATGAAAAACAACTTAAAAAATTAAACTAAAATTCACTTGCATACAAATGAATTTCAGAGTACAGAGTACATAGCTAGAGAAAACTATGTGATTATTTTCGTGGCCTGTGCTCTAAAATGTACTTACTTGTATTTATCACAAGATAAAATTAAATTAAAGATGTGTGAATTTACATTATTTTCACTGACTTATCCGCAAGATTTACAAATTTTGTAGGACATAACATGTTTTTCCCAGTTAAAAAAATTAACAAATTCCTTTGAAAATAATTAAAAGTTTACAAGAAAATTATTAGGTTAAAGTTTATATTTAAAACCTCGATAACACTCCTGTTTATAATAATAAAATAATGTTTTTTAAAGAGTGTCGTTGGGACAAGGTGAGATTAATTTTAAATGATTTAGTGAAGTCATAATCAAGTTTAAGTGTTTTGATAAAGGAATTTGAGTTGATGCATATGATAACCTTTCAACAGTATTGAGTGCAAGTACTTGGTGAACAGTGAGGTGTTTGTTTTTCTATTTGTGTCAACCATTCTACTTTTTCTAAATTTTTAACCTTTTTTACTCATATAGATGTATTTGAAGAATTTTTTTTTATCAAAATTTGTTTTAAATACCAATCTTACAAAGATGAATTTATAATTATAAAATATTTAAATATAAGCAAAAAGATATTAAATTTAGAGTTGAGAATTTAGGATTTTTTCGAATTAAAATTAGTTTTTTAGATATTACAGGTGGGAAGATTATGAAATACTTTTTATCACTATCAAATTTGCTGGATTATTCCATATACTTGTGAGCGAGAGAGAAAAAGAGAAGGGAAAAATAGAAGAGATAGAAAAAATATATGAAAAGAAAAAAAAAAGTTAAAAAAAAAAAAAAAAAAAAAGGAAAAAAAAGAAA
>Ga0123340_1008086_pt1 | contig 9999 bp, 11 predicted proteins | sample SirMexnodulemix_FD_89961 | JGI IMG/M metagenome (GOLD analysis project Ga0123340, IMG submission 89961) | Root nodule microbial communities of legume samples collected from Mexico - Siratro Mexico nodule mix | ecosystem: Host-associated > Plants > Roots > Nodule | place: Mexico: Nepantla...
CATATTTGTATATTTTATATAAAATTAAAAACTATAATATATAATATTGAATATAATTTATAAGTATATAAAATAAGACTAAGTTAAAAACATAAAACCTTGTTGTCAAACCAATCAACTTGATCCCAATATCTTGTCTACTATCTTTCCATATTGTATAAGTCTTTAAATTTAATTTATAAATTCTAAACTTCCAATCTGCACAAATTATTTTAAAATCAATTAAACAATAATAAAAATAAAAAAAATTGAGATCAATTCATTAATCTGATATTATTTTTACCTGATGCACTCAAAAAAGAGCAAAACTGAACACAAACTCACAAATTTTGATTCTTCAATCTAGAGCTTCAAGTCTCAAAATAAAGATATACACATAAATGCATAATATAAAATGATAATGATAAAACAAATTTGGAATTGGAAGATGACCTAATAACAATAAAAAACCCAAAGTGAAACAATATTATGGAAGAACTAATGAAAGAGTCAAAGAAATGAAAGAGATAAGTGAATAAGTCAGATAAAGGAATGAGACAAGTAGAAGAGTCAAAATATGAAATAATAAATAAGTGGAGGAGGACATATATCAATAAATGAAATCTGATGGAATATTAGAAAGAGATAGAAATAAAATTACAAAGTTCTAATACATAGGATTTATTGACTGTTCAATTTTTTTTTAAAAATTATTAATTTATTACAAGAAAGTTCCATAAATATTTATGGTACCAATATAAATTTAAAGTGATTAAAGAATATTTATAGTATCCATAAAATCATTAAAGAATATTTATAGTATCCATGTAAACTGTAAGTCAGTTAAGATATTTTAAATTTTTAATCAAATATTATTTTTTAGTGTAATTTTAAAATTAAATATATTTTTAATTTTATAAGAATGTAATAGTATTAAATTTTTTTGAGGCTTTCGAGATCTTGAGGCCTAAAGCAGTTGCTTTACTTGCTTGAGCCTTGAGCCACCCCTAATCAAAATAAACCGTACATAAATGTTTGAATCCACGATAGTTGAAGAATTGATGCTACAAATTAGAGTGGTTAGGTTGTGTTTGTATTAGATAAATGTATTGATTATGTGATATTTATATGAATTTTTATTTTCTTTCCTTTTTTACATTCTAAGAACTCAAACATCTCTTATCCACACTATTATTTTCCTTCTTTATCCTTGTTAAACCATTCATTTTTCCTAATTTTTTCTCTTTTCCTTTCTTCTTTCTCTTTCTTCACTTTAATTAAACCAAACATTAACTATATTATTGGATTAAAAACTTTATGCTAAAGATTTTAAAGCAGATATTAGTATGGTTCTTTTATCAACCAACATATGGTTGGAATGTTCTACACGTCAAACCTCAGAAATTTGAGAAACTACCTAATAATTTATTAATAAGAGGGCTAATTAGACCATCAAACATAATTATTAGAGTATGGGCCTAATATAATTTACTTTGACACTTACAGAGGTTAAGGGCTCTAAGATGACTACTATAAATAGAGAACGACCCCTTCTCTCACATATAATGAAATTCAGACCATAGTATTTCTACAAGGTAGTTAAAGATTAGAAGTAGGAGAAACTTAAACACTTGATGACAAAATACATTGATTATGTGACATTCTTGCCCTAAAGAACTCAAACTTATGAGAACCACACTATTATTTTCTTTCTTTCACCTTACTAAACCATTCCTTATCCCTATTTTCTTCCCTTTTTCTTTCTTTTTTCATCTTTCATTTCAGTTAAATAAAAGCCTAATTCATTTGTGTTGGTACAAACTAATAGCTTTAAGAACTATGATTCAATCTTTACCGTGGAATGTAACCACCTTCTTTTTTTCACACTTTCTGGTTAACTTGGAGAGAAGGATCGGTGGAAACTCTTTCAACGTGGGGGCAGATTGAAGGAAGTTTTCGTTGCGAGGAAGTTGAATAGATGGGGATACAAAATTGGCTTTGTTCGGTTTTACGATGTAAAAAATGTGGAAAGATTAGAGAAGGAGTTGGATTCCATTAGAATAGGTGATATGAAACTTTACGTGAACGTACCTAGATATTACAAGGGCCAAGATAGCCAACGAGTCGCACAGAATAGGCGCAAACCGAGAGCGTTAGAAACTGTGATAGCAAAACCGAAACTAAGGCAAGTGTGGAATGCTAAGGAAGGCGCTGAAAAGGTTAATCGTGGACGTCCTAGTGGAGGCGAAGAGGAATCTGCATGGAAAGGCCATTCACTCAAAGTTCCAACAGTGAGACCAGTCTGGTTGGTTGACAGCTGGGTGGGCACAATGAGGGTATACAAGAGAATGGAAGTTTTAAGAGAGGAGATGATGCGTCTGGGACTGGGTTCTATCAGAGTAAGATACTTGGGAGACAAAGCAGTATTGCTTACAGGTCAGGATGGAACCCAACTCAAGGATATTGTTACAACTAACTTGAGTGCCTTGGCTGAAGTCTTTGAAGTTATTGAGCCATGGAGTGAGAAGGATCTGCGTGGGAGTAAAGTGGTTTGGACAAGATGTCGCGTTTACCGCTACAACTATGGACTGTTGAATGCTTTGCACAAATTGCTGATTATGTAGGTGCTTTGGTCGAGGTGGACGAAGCTACATTGGAATGGGAAAGGCTAGAGTATGCCAGGTTGAAAGTAAGAACACCGATGTCGGACACGGCGTATTAAGATGAACGACCATGTCTATTGGGTTATGCTACAAGAGGAGGTGGCAGAGACCATAGGTGCACCGTATTGGGGTAGGTATGAAGGGGAGATGTCGTCGGAGTCTAGTTCGATAGTGGCATCATGAGTAGAAGGAAGTGAACGATCTGAGCAAGATCAATGGTGCTTGCATGAAGGAGACGACAACAGTAGCAATCATAGCTACAACGACGAGCTGGCGGGAGGAGGTGCAACGAAATCCGGTGACCGACAAAGTCCTAAACCACGTGGAAAGGAAGTATTACCACTTAGAGAACATGATCTGTGTCGTACTGAGGGCCAAGGATACACTCCTAACACAATTATGGAAACTGCATGGCTAGTAAGTAAGGAGACCGTTGTGCTGCACAACAGTAACACAGAATTGGCGAATTTGGCAGAGGGTGTACAAGATAGCAATCTTTTGCTTTGCTATGAGTGGGAAGGCTCCCAACGGAACAATTTTCAAGAAGGATCAACGGTTGCACATACTTTATTCGCTGTAGACCTTAAATGGGCTTTGGATGCAAGTAAAGCTAAGCCCATATACAATGTGGAGGAGTGTAATCGTCTAGCTATTAGGTATGATGTTACTGGGCTGGAGGCCTATGTTCGAAAATTAATTGCCCCAGAAGGAGATTGTGATGTGGATAGAGCATACTCTTGCAAAGAAGGTAAAATCCCACTAAAGCAAATCGAGGAAGCATATGCTGATAACGATAACGTGAGTTCTAAAGAGGTATTAGTGGTGAATGATTCGCAACAACAAGGTGAAATACTTGGCAATGGTGCTTTCAATTGCGCAGTTGCTGGAATTGGGGGGGACCGTGGCACAGTCGGAGCACCTGTAATTGATGACGAGCTGGGTTACTTGGAGCAAGAAGGTAATATTGCCCTCATTAACGTCGAAGCTTTGGATCCCGCCAATTTTGTCACTACATTTCCACAATGGAGGGGTGAATCCAGTAAAGTTAAAGGCAAACGAAAGATGAAATGAATTGCGCCACGATCATTGGAGTCCCTAATTCCATCCCCAAGGTCAGGTAAATCTTCCTCTACTAAGTCCATTAATAATTCTGTCTCTGATTCGAACATTTTAAACTGCAATAGAAGATTTATAGACGATATAATTGGGGGAGAAGATGAGTTATGGGACATAGCTAAGAAGTTGGGGGTTTAGTGTGTCGGGGACGACGAGAGAGTGATTCAGAGATTTCAGGAGATGGAAGGTAGGAATAGTGCACTGTTTAGGAAGTATTGTAGTGAGAAGGATAACTATGAGTTATGAGTTTAATTAGTTTGAACATTAGGGGTCTCGGGGGGATGCTAAGTGGAACTACTTGAAAGGTCTTATTAACAGGGAGAAACCAGGTATAGTCTGTATTCAGGAAACAAAGGTATCTGTTTTAAATGATCAGAAATGCTACTCGGTATGGGGATCTAATCTTATCAAGTGGATACACAGAGGTGTACATAAAGAGGGTGGGGGGATTCTAACAATGTGGAATTGAACATGAGTTTATTTGTACAAATTCAGACGAAGGAAAAGGATTTGTTATAGTAAAGGGGGAGTACAAATATAGTGGGCGTGAACAAACTATTTCTGTGGTTATTATTAATGTTTACTCACCTTGTTCTAATAGCGAGAAGTTCAAAGTGTGGGGTGATATAGAAAATCATATGGCTAGGTATCAAAACAAAGCGTGTTGTGTAATGGGAGATTTTAATGCCGTATGGGGAACCAAGTGAAAGAAAAGATATAGGTGCACTTAGAGTGGATAGGTTAGAAATGGATAGGTTTAATCTGTTTATAGACACGTGCCAATTGTTTGATATTCCTGTTGTTGGGAGGCTATTTACTTGGTATAGACCTAATGACACATCTAGGAGTAGATTGGACAGAGTCTTAGTGTCAGAAACATGGATGCAGAAATGGCCAGGAACCACGCAATTTGTGCATTCCAAACAAGTGTCTGATCATTGTGCTCTAGTAGTAAAGAATAAATTGGTTGATTGGGGACCCAAGCCCTTTAGATATTTTGATGTATGGCAAAATGAAGCAGGTTTTAAGCAGGTTGTGAAAAGTGCTTGGGACTTGGATATTGGTTGTGGAAATCCTTTGGAAAAGGTTAAGTTGAAATTGAAAGAGGTTAAAAAGGAAGTGAAAAGTTGGGTGGTAGAGGCTTTTAACAGTGACAAATTGAAAGAACAACAACTCCTTCATGAAATTGATGCTTTAGACCAGTATGATGATGAAGGAAATTTACAAGAATTCATGAGGATAAAAAGGATTCAGTTACTAGGTGACCTTAGGATTTTATCAGAAAAAGAGAATGCTATGCTTCGACAAAAGTCTAGGGTAGATTGGTTAGCTAAAGGAGATCAAAATTCAAAATTCTTTCATTCTACGCTCAGGTGGAGGAGGATCAGTAATGATATTAAGGGTCTTGTCTTAAATGGGGAATGGTGTGATGACCTGAGCAGGTTAAGAGCGCAGTGAAAGACCATTTTGAAATCAGGTTTGGTGCGCAACTGAAGTTAGGTCTAAATCTAGATGGGGTGCAATTAAGATGATCTCTAATGAGGATAATGATGTGTTATGTGGTAGATTTAGTGATACTGAAATCTTAGACGCTGTGAGCCAATGTGGTAGCTCTAAAAGTCCGGGTCCAGATGGGTTCAATTTTCATTTTGTTTAGAACAATTGAGATATTATTGGGGCTGATTCACTACTGTTGTACATAGTTTTCAGAATAGAGGGTTTATTTTGAGGGGATGTAATGCGTCGTTTATTACCTTGATACTGAAGAGGAAAAATCCATCTATTATGAATGACTATAGACCTATATCCTTAGTGAGTTGTATTTATAAGGTCATTGCTAAAGTGTTGGCGAATAGGCTTAAAGGGGTTTTACCGAAGGTTATACACAACAATCAAACGGCGTTCCTTAGTGGTAGAGGTCTTTTCGACAATGTATTAATTGCTAGTGAATCAGTACACTATTTGAGGAAAGAAAAAAGTAAAAGGGTAGTAGTGAAAGTGGACTTTGAGAAGGCTTATGATTCAGTGGATTGGGATTTTCTGATGTACATGATGGACATATTAGGCTTCAATCATAAATGGATTAGATGAATTAAAACCTGTCTTGCTTCTGCTACTATTTCGGTCCTGGTTAATGGGAGCCCTACAAACGAGTTTAAACCAAGAAGGGGGCTTAGATAAGGTGATCCAGTAGCACCGTTTCTTTTTATCATAGTTGTGGAAAGGCTAGCGGGGTTAGTAAGGGATGCATCTAAAATTGGAATCTTGAAAGGGGTTAGAGTAGGACATAAGAATGTGGAAGTTAGACTATTACTGTTTGCGGATGACACATTGTTCTTCTGTCAACCGCATCTCCACTATGTTTTGGCTATTAAAGCGATTATCCGCTGTTTTGAGCTCGTCTCTGGTCTGAAAGTTAACTTCCATAAGAGTACCACTGGCACCATAGGATTATGTGAAGTAGATTCGGTGGTTTTTCTAAGTGCTTAAATAGTGGGCGGATGAATTTGCCTTTTAATTACCTAGGTATGACTATTGGAGGTAATCCTAGGAGGGTGTCATTTTGGAAACCAATTATTGAGAAAATTAGCAATAGGTTATCTTCTTGGAAAGGGAAAATTTTGTCCATGGTAGGCAAGATTTGTCTTCTTAAGTCTGTTATTAGTGCACTACCTCCGACAGATGTATGTAATTGTATAAGGAAGATACAAGCTAAGTTTCTTTCGGTTTGGGGGCATGAGGGGAGAAAGATTGCGTGAGTAGCGTGGGATAAGGTATGCTCTCCTATTGAGACACGTGGCTTGGGGATTAGAGATGTAGGTATATTCAATACGGCCTTATTAGCTAAATGGAAGTAGAGAATTGAGGTAGAAGTAAAGGGAAAATGGAGAGATATTTTAGACTCTAAGTGATCATGGAGGGACATGAGGTTTACCATGGTTGATAGGAAAAGCTCTACCTAGTGGAAGGACTTATGTAGAGTTTGTGATGTAGGGAACGACTCAAACTGGTTTGATAATAGGATTTCTTGGAGATTGGGGAATGAGAGGTGTATTAGGTTTTGAGAGGACAAATGGGTCGGGAATGTTACGCTTAAGCATGATTTTCCTAGACTACACTCTCTATCTCTAAACAAAGAGTACATTGTTAAAGAGATGAGTGAGAAGGGGAATGATAGTGTGGTAGGTATGAGGTCGGGTCTGTGTTGGAGGAGAGGATTGTATGATTGGGAGAAGGAATTAGAGGTGCAACTATTAGCATTATTTTCTACTGCTAAATGGAATAGGGGCTTATTAGATGGGTGGCTTTGGGCAGAAGGAGACACTGATAGTTACACAGTAGGGACAGGCTATACAGCCTTGAAGGATTCAGACCAATTTGTAGGCGGACCTTAGTTTAAACTGATTTGGAAAATTAAAGTGACTGGTCCTGCTCTAGTGTGTGGGTGGAGGGCAATTTTGGATAAGTTGCTGACTAGAGATAATCTGGAGAAGCGACAAATTCTGCTGCTAAGTAGTCAGTGTCCGCTGTGTAATAGTACAAAAGAAACAGTACAACATATCCTCTTTGAGTGCGTAGTCGCGCAAAAGATATGGGATAATTGTGATAGATGGATAAGTATACATTCTATTAGGCCTAATTTTGCTGCCAGCCACTTTATGAGTTTTAACTTAATATGGTACGGAAAGAAAGTCAATAGTGTGTGGAGAGGTATGTGGGTAGCAATAGTTTGGGAGATTTGAAAACACAGGAACAATGTGGTGTTTAATAATAAGGTTGTTGGTGATTCAGAAATAATTGTCTTGGCTCAACTGAGAGGTTGGTCTTGGCTAAATTTAGACCTAATGGAGTAAAGTGTTCTCTTTCAGATTGGTGTTTATGTCCTACTCAGTGTTTAGCAAATATCTAGCTCTCTTCTTGTGTAGTAGGTTTGGGTTATGTTGTAGATGGGTGACATCCATTAATAAGGGGTAGGGGTGGTTGGTTGCTGGCTGTAGGGTGGCTGTGTTTTTGTCTGGTCTTGATTTCTGCAGGTGAGTGAAGACAGAAGATTCAGGAGTACCTAGAGCACGACGAATGCTATTATGAAACATGTAGGCATAATTAAAGGTATAACGCAGTCAACGATTTTGCTTTACGAATTTGGTGCATTGGTGTGTAGGGTTTAATGGTTATTCGTGTTTATTAGCGGAATCATTTTGGAGATGGTCAATGATTTTCACTTTAGTTTAAGTGTTTCCGCTGTTTTGTGTATAAGGGTTGGAGTACCCCTTAAGTGCTCCCATTAATATCATTTTTTGTTGTTCAAAAAAAAAAAAATTATACGAAATATATATATACAAATAAAAACATCTTAAACCAATTTAACTCACTTGCAACATTATACTCTTTTAACTACTAAGCATATAATATATCTCACTTAGAATTTCACTTATACAAACTATACCATTTATCATAACTGAAATTAGATTTTTTTACCTTTTTTAACTTTGCTTATCCAAGTTTAAGCTCTCAACATACATAAAATACTTTTATCAACAATCTAAATATATGATTACACTTATAAACTAACAAATATTCATCTTTACTCCAAAAATCTTACATGAAAACACGCTACCCTAAGCTTGTAACATTTCCCTTAAAGTCAGCTCTAGAAAAAGAAGCGAAGAGAAATTTATTCAAAAATAACTTATAGACAAAGAGAAATTTATTCAAAAGTAACTTACAGACGGAATAAAAATGCTCCACTCTACCACAAAGCCATTACCAACAGTTATGTTTCAAAACTTGAAGAAGATGATTGAAACAAAAGATCATAAAGGTTTGAGTTTAAGGAAGAAATTTATTAAACATTAAACTCAATAACCATGATTAAGAAATGTGCATTTTTGTTTAACACGATAATAATTACTAATTTTAATTCTGTTTTTTTTTTAATGTTAATTAGCTTATAAGAATAATGAATTTGAAGAGTGTATTATGAAATTATATATTTTACTTCATATTTTTATAAAAAAACTAGAGCAATGGAGCATAGACATATCCAAAACAAAAGTCTATTTTACTCTTTGTTTAAAGAAAATTAAAATATTCATATATCTTCTGTTATGAGTTCTTATATTCCTTCACGGTCACTTTCCGGAGTTGGGTTATGAGGATCAGATTCGGTGGCTACGATATCATCCTCTTTGATGTATAACCAAAGATATTGCTTGTTAGGACAACGATAACTTAAGAGAACTTTTTATCACAGATTTAACACATGTATAGTCTCATTTTACAACTCAATTGCATTTACGCATGCTATAGTTTCATGGCATTGGTATGTTTGTGTGAGTTTACAGTTGGTTGGGGTTAGGCAGCAGAAGTGGAAGAACACTAGTAGATTTTAGGGATCGAGATAAGGGTGAGGTACAGGTAGTGTTGTGGTTCCTCGAGGACGTATTTGTTTGGTAAGGTTTGGATTTAGAAAGGTATTTCTCTTCATACAGCTTGGCCACCAATGAAACAGTCCAATAGATCATCAGAACAGGTTTGAAAAGAATTGTTACTGGTCATCGTTTGAAACCATGGAACCATCTCATTATCCAGATGAATTGCAACGATAATGAGGTGTTGATTATTAGGTGTATTATAGTAATTGAAAAACTGTTCGACCTTGAAAATCCAACGGAGCACATCCAGACCATCAAAACGTGGGAAATCTGTTTTCACACTAAGCACTTGAAAAGGTTGGGACGAACGAGATGAACTACCATCAGTTGGATACCAAGTGCAGAAAACCTTGTTGTAACACAATAAGGCGACTGATGCATGATGAAGACAAAAAATGGATTAAAGACTATTTATGTATGCAGTGTTGGTGCAACCTTCAATACTTGCGACACTAATATATCATCAATTACCACCACCAAAGTAATACCAGATCATATAAGACAATTATATATTGTTTCCTTCTCTGCCAACATATTCCTTCATTCTCAATCTAAGTACATAATGACCAACAACCTAAACTAGTATATAATCTCTGCCAAGCTTCGGAGCTTGAGAATGCTTGGATCCGAAACATGTGTGCGTACTTACTTCCCCTACCATTTCCATCCATAGGTGGTTCCATGGCGGCTTATTCTTTTTGCATGTGGATAATATATTCTTGATTGTTTTTCCTCCACTCTTATAGTCTTCCTAATAAACCTTCATTACCTGGAACATTGTAGTAACTACAAATGTAACCACAGAA
>Ga0123340_1008091_pt1 | contig 9996 bp, 11 predicted proteins | sample SirMexnodulemix_FD_89961 | JGI IMG/M metagenome (GOLD analysis project Ga0123340, IMG submission 89961) | Root nodule microbial communities of legume samples collected from Mexico - Siratro Mexico nodule mix | ecosystem: Host-associated > Plants > Roots > Nodule | place: Mexico: Nepantla...
GATCAAACAGCATGACCTTGGGTTCGACCGAGCTGTCAGGTACGCTGCTTAGTTCTACCATGTTCCAGTAGATGAGGGTAAGTTCAGCAACCGGAAAGATATCTATAAGGGTGAGATGACCTCGGTAATGGACATCTCGGACGAGGATTAGGAAGAAGAGACTGAGGCACAAAGTGGGGAATCTAAAGCAGGGGGAGACTTGACGACCCATAATGTTGTAATTTCATGTTAGTTTCATTTTGTGCATAGTATTGGCCGTTTAGGCTCTTTTTCGGTGGCTTGTATTCGACCATAGAATATAGCTTTGGTGGTTGTACTTCGGTTAACCTTTATTTGTAAATGAACCATTAACATTTTACCTTGCACACGGGATAAATTGAATGCCAAAAGTTTTACTAAATTCATTATTTCTTTGTGTTCTCGTTCGTTTATACGTTGATAAATGTGCGTACCACTAAGGTAGTTTATTTGTTATTTATTTGGTCGTTTTGATGACATTTAAAAGTTGTTCGATGCATTTCTTGGTTGGTAAGGTGTAAGATGTGTCACTTTAATGGCTAAAAGCTACGTGATTATACACCTCACAGTCGGTTCCATGAGGTGTGTCACTTTAATGGTTAAAAGCTAAGTAATTATACACCTCATGGTCAGTTCCATGAGATGTATCGTTTTAATGGTTAAAAGTTAAGATTATACACCTCATGGTCGGTTCCCTGAGGTGTCGCTTTAATGGTTAAAAGCTGAGATTATACACCTTACGATCGATTCCATGAGGTGTCACTTTAATTGTTAAAAGCTAAGATTATACACCTCGCGATCGGTTCCTTGAGGAGTCACTTTAATGATTAAAAGTTGAAATTATACACCTTACGATCGATTCCATGAGGTGTCACTTTAATTGTTAAAAGCTAAGGTTATACACCTCACGGTCGGTTCCACAAGGTGTTGCTTTAATGGTTAAAAGTTGAGATTATACACCTCACGTTCGGTTTCATAAGGTGTCGCTTTAATAGTTAAAAGCTGAAATTAAACACCTCACGGCCGGTTCCATGAGGTGTGAAATTCCCATAGAATTTGCAACTGAAAATTCCAACTCTTATTATTGATAGTGCCTCGTTAAAACCTCCTCGACCAAAACCCTCCATAGGGGAAAATGTCGTAGGTAGGAAAGAGTACACTGAGTTACATGGAATTTATCCGAAATAAAACTTTAGATGGTCGGCGTTCCTAGTGTTGGGGATTTGCTCTCCATCCAAATGTTCCAATCTGACTACGCCATTGCCTAGGCTTTGATTTACCCTATACGGGCCTTCCTAGTTTGGTGCGAACTTGCCGTTAGCAACATCTTTCCGAGCACTGCTAGTCATCCTCCAAACAAGGTCTCCTTTTTGAAAAGTTCTCGGCCTGACCTTGGCATTGTATCTTCGGGCGACTCTTTGCTTACATCTTTCTTCGTTTATCTTAGCCTTTTCTCTGAGCTCTTCTAAGAGGTCCAGCTTGGTTTTCATACATTCCTCGTTCATTGTTACATCTTTCAACTGCCTCCTTATCATGGCTTCTCCTACTTCGACCGGTAACATAGCGTTCGTCCCATATCGTAAGTTGTATGGGGATTCCCCTGTCGATCATTGAGGAGTGCATTTGTACGCCCATAAGACTTCCAAAATCTCATCTACCCATTTTCCTTTGGTTGCACCCAATCTTTGCTTTAGTTGTGCCAAGGTCACCTTGTTGGTTGCCTCAGCTTGATCATTCATCTGTGAGTGCTAGACGGAACTGGTTACGTGTATGATTCCTAGCTCGACCAGGAAGGATTCAAGTTTTCGGTTGACGAATTGTCGTCATTGTCTGTTATAATCTTGTGGGGAACTCCAAACCTGCATATAACTTTCCACATAAAGCACTGCATGTTGGCGGCTGTAATTTTGGCAAGGGATTTTGCCTCTATCCACTTGGTGAAATAATGGACTGCTACAAGTAGAAACCTCCTCTGGCCGGTTGCCGGTGGGAAGGGTCCAACAATGACCATCCCCCACTTGGCGAAAGGCCAAGGAGCATTGATCGCTTGAAGGTCAATGGGTGGCTGGTGAATCAAGGGGTCGTTCCCTTGGCAGCTTCTACACTTCCTCACACAGCGCAATCTTGTCGGGCAGTCGGGCAGTAGTATCCTGCTCGGATGACCCTAGCAGCCAAAGTTCTGTGACCGCAGTGCATTTTGCATACGCCGTTGTGAAGCTCGTTCAGCACATACTCGGCTTGTTCCTTACATACGCATTTCAACAAGGGAGTGGTAAACCCCCTCTTAAATAAGCCTTCGCCAATGAGAACATAACGGACGACCTTTTTGGCCATTATTTTGTTTGGTATGACTTCTCCTTTTGTCAAGGCCTTCAAGCCTCATATGATGGGCGTTCGTCAATCTTCCTCCGCTACTTCAGCATTCATGCAATCCATGTCTGATACGGTTGGTCCACTTAAAGTGACCTGGATGACGGTGTCGAACCTAACCTACCTTTTCCTAATGTAAGCTTTGATAACACATCCGCTCGAGCGTTCTTGCACCTAAAAATGTGTTCGACCTTGGCGGACTCAAACTGAGAAAGTAGAGTGGATACTTTTTGATAATATCTCATCAATAGTGGGTCGTTCACTTGGAAGGTTCCATTCAACTGGTCTACCGTTAACTAAGAGTCAGTCAGACAAACCAATTGCTTTGCCCCCATGTCTTCAGCTAATAATAGGTCAGCTATAATGGTTTCATACTCGACCTCGTTATTAGAAACTTTAAACTTAAAGCACAGCAACTGTTCGATCTTTACCCTGGTCGGACTTTCTAATACCACCCCTGCTCCGCATCCCTTATCATTGGATGAGCCGTCTACATACAAAGCGCACACGCTTCACTGTTCTGGTTGCACCTGCTGTAGTTCTGAAGCAAAGTTTACCAAACACTGAGCTTTAATAGGTCCTCTTGGCTCAAAAGTCAGCCCAAACTCTGAGAGTTTGACCAACCAGGATATCATACACCCTGCCTGTTCGGGTTTCAAGAGGGCCTTCCCAATCAGATAGTCGATTTTGACCGTGATGGGATGACTCTAGAAATAAGGCCTAAGCCTTCAAGCGGTGTAGACGACTGCCAATGCAGCCTTCTCAATAACTTGATACCTGGTTTCAGCGTCCTATAGTGCTCTGCTTGCAAAGTATATTGGTTTCTACCCTTTATGTTGGACTAAGGTAGCACTGATGGCACTATTTGAGACTAGAATGTATAATAGGAGCCTACTGCTCGGTGATGGTTTTTCCAGAATGGGTGTGGATGATACGGCTGCCTTTACTTCTTCAAAAGCGCTCTCACATTCAATGTTCCATCTAAATTTGTCGGCCTCTCCAGAGCCTTCACTATTGGCCTAATCTTCTCTACTAATATAAGCAAAAAACGAGATAGAGATGTTAATTTTCCCACAAGACTTTGTACTTCCTTCAAACTTGTAGGGCTTCGCATTTGCTAAAACGGCCGAACATTTGTCGGAGTTGGCTTGGATTCCACTTTGGGTGAGAATGAAGCCCAAGAATTTGCCTCCTTCTACTCTGAACACGCATTTTTCCTGGTTCAGACGCATGCCAAAGCTGCGAAGCTGTCTGAACGCATCTTTAAGGTTGGTCAAGTGTTGATCAAATGCCTCAAACTTAATCACCATATCATCTACATAGACCTCCATATTCCGACCTATTTGATCTTTGCATACTCGGACCATTAGCCTTTGGTAGGTGGCACCTGCATCTTTTGAAGCTTCAATGTGAATTTCGTCTTCCCCCATCTCGATCGTACATCGGGATCTAGTTGTAACCCGAGAACGCATCTAGGAAACTGAATATCCTATTATCGGTCACTCCGTCCACTAAGCCATCAATACTAAGAAGTAGGTACGCATCCTTTGGGCAAGCTTTGTTTAAATCTGTGTAATCGACACACATCCGCCACTGCCCATTGTTCTTCTTTACCAACACCACGTTAGCTAACCATGTGGTATATTGTATCTCCCTGATGAATCCAACATCCAGCAACTTTTACACCTCCACTGCGGTCACTTTCTCCTCTCCCACTCTTCGCTTCTTCTGCGCCACTGGTCGAGCCTCCTTACAAACTGAGAGTTTATGGGACATTACTTTGGGATCAATCCCAGACATGTCCTCGACCGTCCAGGCAAAAAGATCTTTGTTATCAGCCAGTACTTCCTTTAGTTTTTCAGCTTCGCATTTTGTCATGCCTTCACCCCAACATGTATTTTGGTTTTCTCCACCTAGCTGCCATTTTGTGACGTCATCCTTTGGCTCCATTCTAATTTCATCGTTGACCTTGGGATCAAGGTCCGTCAGTGCAACCATCCTCTGATTAACATCTCTTTTGATTGTGGTTACGGTCGGTGTCAACCTTAGGCTAGCCACATAACACTGCCTCGCCGTTCTCTGGTCAGCGTGAAAAGTCGTCACTCCTTCTCTTTCTACTAGAAACTTTATAGCGAGGTGTGGTGTAGAAACTATAGCACCCAACTTATTCAAGGACGAGCGTCCTAAGAGTGCATTGTAAGATGTGTTAACGTCAACTATCAGGTATCTGACATTAATGGTCTTTTGTCCTTGGTTGGATCCACCGAACTTGGCGTGCAAGTCAATGTAACCTCTTATATCTACTCTTTCACCTGAAAACCCTACTATCTGCTCGTCCAAAGGGACTATATCATCTTCATCCAACACCATCTTCTTAAAGGTTTTCCAGTATAGGACGTCTACTAAACTCCCTTGATCCACCAATGTTTTTCTAATTTCACAATATGTCGATGGATATGACCATTAGATCATCTTGCCGGGTATCGATGTCCCTGAAATCCTGGTCGGTGAACGTGATGTCCAGCATATTCCACCGTCCCCTTCGACTAATCAGGAGGAGCCTAAGAGAAGGAAGCCCTAAAGGTAGGTGAGAGGGCAGAACAGAAAGGGAGTGGCCAAGAGATAGGAGTCCCAGGCGCCGGGAAGATAATGAAAAAATGGTCATTAATATAATCTCAGCAGAATTCAGTGGTGGCGACCCATCACATTCGGCTCGCTAAAGGCATTTACGGACAATCAAAAATATGATTAGTCGAAAGGAATGGCAGGAGCAACCGAGGACAAACAGGAAGACTTTGTTGTTGTTGGAGCTAACTGTTTCTTGCAAGAACATTTTTGCGCCCACCGTGGGGCCGAGATTAGCCTAACAATAATGGTGACAACCAGGAATCATGGAAGCCAATAGAACCATCAAGGAGACTCAGCAGCCGCACTGGCCAAGCTAAGGAGAGACCTGAAGGCGATGAGGAAGAGGTATGAAGAGGACCTTTCACATCATACTAGAGCTTTAGAGAGACTTCGAGAAGAGAATGAGAGACTTAGGCAAAGGGTTAATATAGAGAAGGATGGGAGAGAACCCATCGAGAGGACCCGATCGAGGATGAAGGTTCTCGGCAGGATGGTCGAGGAGAGGGTTGAGGTGAGGTGTCGCAGAGCACGCTCCTCAACCCATCTAAACGACATCCATTCACACATGAGATAATGGCAACAGAGCTGCCTGCTAACTGGAAGTGCCCAGACATAGATAGGTATGATGGATCTATAGACCCAGATGAACACGTTGATGTATACGTGTCCCAGCTAAGCCTTACACGACGAACGACAATATCTTCTGTAAGGTTTTTCCCACATCCCTCAAACAAGCAGCCCTCATCTAGTTCACCCGACTGCCTCCCCAGTCGGTCGACCCTTTTGAAACACTGATAACCAAGTTTTGGGTACAGTTTGCAACCAACAAGCCCCATCACATAACATCCGTCGCATTGATAAACATTCACTAGGAAAAGGGAGAATCCTTACGAGCATTCATAGACAGGTTTGGTAAGGTGGCTTTCAACATTCGTGGGCTTAACCCCGAGAAGGCCATGAATCAGATGGTAACCGCCCTCCGACTAGGGTCATTCTTGAACAACTTATGCATGAATCCAACGGCTGATATGGATGAACTCCGCCAGCATGTTGCATGCAAGTAGAGGAACTGAGGGAGTTCGAAAGCCAAGGCCCAATAGAGTTTCTTTTCTTGCACCTCCCATATTGACTATCTGGCACCATTCTTTTATTACTTTTGTTAAAAAAAAATATTATAGACTCATTAATTGCTACTTCAAACATTATATTTTTTACCTACACACTTTTTGGGCCCATTTTATTGTTTTTTATTCTTTCATCTTATTTTCTTTTTATGTTTTATTTTTTCTAAGAAAAACTTAGATTAAGATGTAGAAATAATTAAATATAAATATTTTTCTTCTTATTCAAAAATAATTTGATTAAATATCCAAATGATCGCACATGTCATACAGAATTTAATTCAAAAAAGGGTATTATTTCGTTTAGACATTCCAATGACCGCACGCATCAAGCGATATCTGATACGAAGTTTTTCCCTTTAAAAATACACAAAAGATAGCAAATTTCCAAAATTAAAAAAGAAACATAATTTTATAGATAATTTAAAAATATAAAATTTACAAAATTAAAAAATATCAAAAACAACAACTAACTTTTCTCCAAATAGAACTACGTAACCCTAATTTTTTATCCTGATAGAAATACGTAGGAGCAAGGTCAAACCTTGTCCGGTCCCCAAAAAATAAAAAATAAATGTTTTTATCTTCATTTTTGTCTCTTTTTTTGGAAAATAAATATTTTAAAAATCACACTCATTTTATTTATTTAATTAAAAGGTACCGTCTTAGGACAGGCGTTGTGGGGGTGTTAATACCTTCTCCAAACGTAACCGACTCCCGGACCCGAAATCCGATTTTCAAAGACTTGTCTTATCCTTTTTCGATTTTTTCATACTTTTCCATAATAAACTATGGTGGCGACTCCTTTTATCTATTTTTTCAAACTATTTAAGTATTTTCTTCGTATCGGCGTCTCCATCGCAATTTTGGTTGCGACACATAGCGACTCCACTGGGAACATTTTTAGAGTCAAACCATTTTTAATTAAATAAGTAAAAATGAGTGTGATGTTTAGAATATTTATCTTTCTCCTTTTTTATATATATGTATGTTTTTTTTTCTGGAATAATTGAATCCTAGGTTAGACGACATGTTGTGTATATCTGCCTGGGATTTTCTGATTGTTTTGCAGTTGAGAGTGGGGTATGCGTAATTCTCCCTTCACACAAACACAATTGCATATCATGAGTGGGGCCCTATACCCTGGTCTAAGAAAACTTAGAAATAGAAAGGGGTTGTCTAGCATTGCTTACACGATGTACGTCCTTTCTCAGTTTTTGCAAGAACCCCAACTAGAGTTTTTTTTGCTTTATTCACATACTCATAAGCAAATTGTTTACCAGTTGTTGTGAGTAATGTGGTGAAGTGAGCCATAGCTCTAGTGGCCTCATATCCTTAGGATTATAAGCTTTTCTGTGTGAGAATGCATCTAATGTCCTAGATCTTTAAGTACCATTATGCTAAAACCTCGATTAGGGCACTAAGGGAGACACATGCGCGCCTCTACCGTCCATCGTTTTTCTTTATAAAATAAAAAAAAGGATTTAATGACCACTTAATGAAAAGTTTTTTGCAAAATAAAATGTGTAAATCTTTTTTTATAAAATCACGCATTGCATTTGTATGTATATCATAATTGAGAGAAGAGGATGTTCTCCTTGTGCCCTTCCTCACCCATGCATTTTGGTTCTTAGTTGTTTTAGGTGAAAATTTTAAAGTCATGTTCATTTTTTATAAGATGGAATTTAACATGGGATCTGGAATCAAGAGAAGTCGGACTCAGAGCTACTAAATAAAAAACTCCGCATAAGGGTGAATGAAAGTAATTTGACTGGCCTTAGAGAATTGGAAGAAAAATCAAGAGGATACAGAGAGATGCCTTCAGGAAAAAGTATAGGAATCTGCTAGGTTTACTGGAAGTAGAAGTAGAAGTACTTGCACTCACTACTTTAGCACAATACTATGACCCACCTTTGAGATGCTTTACATTCTCAGATTCCCAGCTGGTACCAACTATCAAAGAGTTTGAGCAAATTCGAGATTCACCCATGGAAAGGAAGGCTCCATACAAGCACCTGGAACAACATGTCTCTATTCCCGTGTTGGCCAGAATTATGAAAATACACCCTAAAGAGCTAAAAGGCATAATTGTAAGTAGAAAAGAGGCAAAAGGTTTTCCTTAGGGGTTTTCAGAAGCCTATATGCGTCAATTGGCAGATAAAGAAGACTGGGAAACATTCATAGACGTGCTTGCCATGGCAACTTATGGAGTACTGATATTTCCCAATATCGAAGATTTTGTAGATTATGTTGCAGTGGATGTGTTTGTTGCTAGCAAGACACGATCTGAAAATCCAGCCACGACAATCTTGGTTGACGTTTATAGGGCTCTTGATTTGTGCTTTGAGAGAAAGAAGAATAAAATGTTATGTTGCTTGCCCATACTATATGTTTGGCTTACGTCTCGTGCTAGGGGAAAAGTTGTTGATATCAGCTGTCTGGTGGAAAGAGTATTGCATCATGGCCTTGAGGTTAAAGAAGCACAAGACTGGGCACAATTCTTTGCGGCTTTGACGGAAGAAAAAGTTAAGTGGCATATTGCATGGCAATAGAGACCGCGCCTCATTTATTACTGTGGTAAATACCCTAATGTTCCACTTATTGGCTCCAAGTGTTGCATTAATTATAATTCGGTGTTGGCCCAGAGGCAATTCTGATATCTTATCAAAGAGTCTCCAACACCTGCCGCTCTCACCACTTTGCTGGTTTATTATGAAGATAGCCTAGCTACCAAGACTCTGCAACAAGTCAAAACTGCCTAGGGCCATGTAATTCATATGGAGAAAGATTCTAGATCGTGGACTTTGGATAGAAAAGTTCCTTATCCTCAGTGGGTCATGGAAAAATTTAAGAAGATCAAGTTTCCCTTCAAGATGATCACTCCATATCCAATGAATGTAGAACAGACACTAGACACAGAAGCAGAAGAGGTGAAGTTGTTGAAGGAAGAAATACAAAAACAGAAGGCGAAAAATGTCAAGGTAGTCGAGGATCTTCAAAGCCTATGCCATGATTATGTCAATAAAAACAAGCACTATGAGGAAAGAATAAAAGCACATGAAGAACTGTTGAGAAAGCAAAGAGCAGAAAGAGATTCAACCTTTAGGATTAAGCAAGACTTAGCAACTACCAACATTGAACTGACAAGGAGAACTCAAGAACGGAATGTGGCTTCATCAGCAGAACGACAATGGAAGAATTTGTAAGAGAATGTTAAGAACGAGAAGCAGGAGACTTTTGAACAATTGCACGAATTGAAAATCATGGTTAATGGCATGGAACAACAAGCGAAGGAAATGATGGAAACCTATGAGGAAAGTGTCAGGGAGGAGTATTAGCAAAGGATATAAACAGAAGAAATTTTTCAGGCTATTATGGCTCAAGTAGAGTGCTTCTTGAGGGAAAGCTATGAGGAAAACTTTCACCCGGGCATCGCACATTCCATAGCCGATTGTTCTGAGTTTAAATGGATATTGAAAGATCTAATCGGTAGGCACATCTTACAAATCTATCGACAGAAAAAGGAGGAACACTACTAGAAAATTGATGAATAGTGACCAAAATTAGTAATTGAAAAATTCTGTATCTATCAGTGACCGAATCAGTAACCAAAATATTTGGTCACAGATTCGGTTACAAAATCGGTCACTGATTTCAGTCATTGATTTGGTCACTGATTTGGTCACAAATTCGGTCACTGATTCGGTCACACATTCAATCACTGATTTCGGTCACTAATTCGATCACTGATTTCTATCACAGATTCGGTTATAAAATCAGTCACTGATTCGGTCACAGATAATAATAATAATAATAGTAAGAATAATAATAATAATAATAATAATAATAATAATAATAA
>Ga0123340_1008092_pt1 | contig 9994 bp, 9 predicted proteins | sample SirMexnodulemix_FD_89961 | JGI IMG/M metagenome (GOLD analysis project Ga0123340, IMG submission 89961) | Root nodule microbial communities of legume samples collected from Mexico - Siratro Mexico nodule mix | ecosystem: Host-associated > Plants > Roots > Nodule | place: Mexico: Nepantla...
TATATATATATATATATTAAAACAATTTAAAAAATTTAATTTTAATTATTAAAACAATTTTATTAAATAAGATTCAATTTCAGTTTTATCATGAAATATTTTGATTGCTTTAATATCTTCTGATTATAGAAACATTGTTTGTTCTTTACTATGACCAGAATTTGAAGATTAATGAAAATATTAACTGATTTACTTATCTTAATTATCTTTTTCTTCCCTATATAAACTCTACAAAATTAGTATCCAAAGTCACTCTCTCATTTTAACCTCCGTAATTGAGATCAAAATTCCATACTCAAAAACCATGGCCTCCACCAATGTTCTTCCTCCCACCGGCAACGGCCTCGTCGTCAGCTTCGGCGAGATGCTCATCGACTTCGTCCCCACGGTCTCCGGCGTCTCCCTCGCCGAGGCCCCGGGTTTCCTCAAGGCCCCTGGCGGCGCCCCCGCCAACGTCGCCATCGCCGTCTCAAGGCTCGGCGGCAAGGCCGCTTTCGTTGGCAAGCTCGGCGACGACGAGTTCGGCCACATGCTCGCCGGAATCCTCAAGGAGAACGACGTGAGATCCGACGGGATCAACTTTGACCAGGGCGCGCGCACTGCGCTGGCGTTCGTGACCCTACGCGCCGACGGAGAACGTGAGTTCATGTTCTACAGAAACCCCAGCGCCGACATGCTCCTCACACCGGAAGATCTCAATCTCGAACTCATCAGATCTGTAAGTAAAATCTCCCTCTCTCTCTTCCTTCTTCTCTCCGGAAAATTTGCGAGCGTGGTGTCGTCTATGGTGCACGCGCGTGTGGGAGTGTGGGCTTTAAGGTAACAGAGTTTGCTGAGTCAGCTTGTGGGGTCCACTAGTGGATCTAGTATACCCGAATAGCGTAGCAGGTTTTTTTAAAATAAAATAAAAATAAAAACAAAAACATTTTTTCCTCTTTTTCCAAATTCGCAATCATATCAGACCGTAAAAACTGGTGCAGTCACGTGACGTGTCTCACGTGTTTTTTCTATTTTGGATGAAACTTTTATGGAGGTGGATAATGCGGGTGGGGACCACTTCCCATAATGGATCTATTGTTTCTTTTCTTCAAACAAACTCAACATATACAAATTTTCTTTTTTCTTCTAATTTTACTTATTATATAAACATTAAGCATTCACAATTTTTTTTCCCTGATAGCTAGTCCCTGTAAAAAGATTCGATTTATCACTTTTTAGTAAAGTTTTTTCTTTTCAATTAGTTTTCCATTAAAATACTAGATTTTGAAACTTTGCGGAATCATTTTTACTCAAACTCTGGCAGAAACAGTTACGTTGAGAATCAAAGCTGATTTTTTTTTTATCGATTTCAAAGTTTAAAATAAAAAAAATGTGATCTTTCTTTTCTGTTATTTTAGTTTAAAGTTAGCATTTATGTTTACTAGACATACTTGTTGATATCTTGACCCGTTGTGCTTTGAAAAATTAATCATAATATATTTAGCAAAAAGAGCCTTAGAAATTACACTTTCCATTTTTTAAATTTTAATATTTTCAAGAAATTGATAACAACTTAAACTTCGGAGCATCCAATGACTATTGACTCTATAAATAATCAAATCTTTTATTTTATTTGTTTTTATGGATATCTATAACTATTTCTATTCACGCGCTAGATTGAGAGTTGGAGTGGTAAGGAAGCTCTTTCTGTTTTGACTTAAGCAATTAATTGTGTTTGCCTCAACAGTATCACTCGTGGGCATCTTACTGTGTTCTCACCACCCTGTTGATTCCACCAGAACCTTTAGAAGTTAAATAAAATCAAATTTTAAAATTAATGGAAACAGTGAAGATGCGAGAGTATAAATTAATGTTGTCATAAATCATTCAGTGAATGAACTATATATGATGTGGGAAAGTGATTTTGGTGAGTGTATCTAGAGCTTTTGTTTTCAAACGGTTCTTAGAGGGAACCAACAACAAGTAGTTTAGTTGTTTTATTTGTTATTGTTCTTCATTGTTGTTATCGTTTTATCATACTGTGTTGCATTATTTGTTTGTTGTTCCCGTGTGGCCAAAATATCATAGTTTATTTTAATATAAAATAAAATTGAATCTGGAGGAGAATGATAGAGACCCTCTAGGGTTTGCAGGCAGGGTATCATAATGGGAGACAGTTCACTGTTTGTTTATTTGTTGTTTTGTTCTGAGTTGCAGATGAAGGGCCTTGTTTACATTTTACAGCCTTGCAAACATGTTCATAAATAAAAAATAATAATAATTTGCCAGCCTTTTGCCTTGTCGGTACGGCGATGAATTCATGAATAAAGTACTATTTTTGTTTTCAAATTAATGTGGTTTAAATCTTGAAGTACAAGAATAACCACATTGAAATTTACTCTTGGCAGTGTATTCGGTGATATTTTTAGAGTCCAATTCTTAAGCTCGATTTGCATAAAAAAAAATTGAGATAAACTTTTATACTGTGTAAAATTTTTTACAATCAACCATAAAACTTATGATTAGCAATTGTGTTAGTCAATAAACTTATCATACACCTGTGATAGTATACAAATCATATTGAGGATGAGTTCTTCTAAAACAGTATTATAAAAGTCAAAACAAATCTAATTTACATGCCATAGATGATAATGAAAAAATGTTTTGCATTGGCTGTACATGCATGTATTCTGTCTTATTTTCTTGTCGAGTGATTGAATGTGACCTTGATTTGTGAGCAGGCAAAGGTATTTCATTATGGATCGATAAGTTTGATCGTGGAGCCATGCAGATCAGCACACTTGAAGGCAATGGAAGTTGCGAGGGAAGCAGGGTGTCTGCTCTCTTACGATCCAAACCTGCGACTACCCTTGTGGCCATCACCTGAGGAAGCGCGTCAGCAAATACTGAGCATATGGGACAAGGCTGATGTGATCAAGGTGAGTGATGTGGAACTGGAATTCCTCACCGGAAGTGACAAGATTGATGATGAATCTGCTCTCTCACTGTGGCACCCTAATTTGAAGTTGCTCCTTGTCACTCTTGGGGAACATGGTTCTAGGTACTACACCAAGGTAAGAAAAAAAACACCCAACTCTTTCAATTTTGTGGTATTCACATTTCAAAAGGTTATGTTCTGCAAAGTATGTTAATGCTGATTTCTCTTTTTCTATTTGTAATAACTGTTCTCGTTTTTGCACAAATCAGAATTTCCATGGATCAGTGGACGCTTTTCATGTCAACACAGTTGATACAACTGGCGCAGGCGATTCCTTTGTTGGTGCTCTATTATGCAAGATTGTCGATGATCAATCCATACTTGAAGTGAGTGCTAAGCTACGGCTAAATAAACTTCAAATTAGCTGCTTCATGAAAAGTTTGGAAAATTATTTTATCGCTATGCATTTTCAACTGTACATTTTTCATATTTTTAAGTTATTGATTTATTTTCATAATGTCGTTAACTGCAGGATGAAGCAAGGTTAAGGGCAGTACTCAAGTTTGCGAATGCGTGTGGGGCAATTACAACTACTAAAAAGGGAGCAATTCCCGCTCTTCCCACAGAAGCTGATGCCCTCAACCTCATCAAAGAGGCATAGAAATTTAGTGCTATTATCTTTTAGTTTTCTTTATATATATTTCCACTTTTCTGCTGAAGTTGTTTGCCATCAACTTAAGACGGATTTTGATTTTTGGTTTTCTATGTTTTATTTCCCCCCTCATTCTGCATTAACGGTATATCATATGATTTGCGGTTTTTGCAAATGATTTCTTTCAAATTTTGATATGTTTGGTTGAATGAAAACTTGACTCATCATCTTGGCCAAAAATTGCTTTTTCTTCGGGACTTGAATTATTTAGTCTTAGTTTTTATAAATCAATCAACCAAATTTTTGGGTCATCAATTGGTTCAATCAGTTAAGTAGTGTAGTTGAAAAAATCTGTCTGGTTTACTACAGTGGCTTGATTAATCGGATTAAAGATATGTTTTTTTACATTACTTTCGAAATATTTTATACAAAATGTTTTTTATTAATAAGCAAGAATATTAACAAAAATGGATATGTTTTTTATTGACAGAAAAACGTAAAGGAGGATGTGGGTGAAGCCTCGAAATCCAAGTGTGTTATTCTGTGATCATTTTCGAAGAATTGGTTTGTGGTGTAAAGTAAAGCAATCCACCCAACCCTCTGTAAAATTAAAATAAAAAGTGGAGAGCTTGTGCCATAATATAACAAGGGTCCTACCCTCAAAACTACAATTTACAATTTTTTAAATTATTATAACTTTCAATGCATTTATTAGTATATATTATATAAAAAATAAAAAAATATAATATAGCTATAAATGTTAATATATATTCAAACAACTTTATACTTGCACATTTCTTACTATCATTTTAGTATTTGAAAAAAATATTTGAAACGTGGTGGCTATAATTCAATTAATAATATATGTTTGAAAGGCTAAATTTCGTAGACACAAACTTAATGTATCGAACATTGAACACAAGCAATGCTACATTATTTCAAATTTGAAACAAAAAGGCTATTTCTTTTGACATTTGTGAATTTGGATGACAATCGATAATTCAATAAATATATTTTAAATACATATACAAATAAAGTCCACATAATCAATTATGATCGCGGTCTTCTTTATTTTTAATTATCGATTTATCATTCAGACATTACTTTCTAATGATTAAATGGTCAAGAAAAAAAAAAGCTTTGTAAGCAGAAAGAAGGGAACTTGGAGAATCATTAGAGAAGCTTTGTCGTCTCCTAATGAATATATCAAGCTTCACGTTTATAAGTGATTTTGGTATATTATAGAAAAATAGTTTTAATCCAAAATTATAAAAACTGCATTTGATTCCAATTCTGGACTAGCAGTATTTTAAGTTTGACTTATATTAATCTGTTCAATATATTAAACTAAAGCTTGTCATCTAACAAAAGACATAAAGTTGGATTTTGCCTGTCATATATACAAATATCGCTGCCAAAATTGGTAACACAAAAATATACGTGTGAAATTAATCAGTCCAAAGACCAAAAAAAATTTAGTCTTCTAGGATTCAATCTATGCTATTTTCTAAAAATAAAACCATTCCAAGCTTAACTAGTGAACACATACTTCATTACTCAGTGTCCTAGGTGAACTTTGCATATACAACTCATCAATCTACACAGATACATGCAATAGTCCTGGTGGTCCTCAGCTTCAGCTAGATAATGCATATTGAAGAGTTCATTAACATCTCCATCTAGTATGCATATACAATTCATCAAAGGCAATTGTTTACATGACCATGTGTTCTAGCCTAGATCAGGAACAGTGAAGTGCTCCTCATCATCTTCATCTAGGACTTCAATCCTAGGCTTTTTGTAAGACATGAAGGATTTAGAAGCTTTCTGTGAGGTAACATTGCTAGTATGTGTCACTGGAAGCTGGGGAACTTCAGCAGCGGCTAAAGGTTCCTGAGGGAACTGTTCACCAAAAAGGCCTACTTCTGCTAGCCATTCAAGCTCTCCAAACTCCAGGGACTGCTTCTGAGCCTGAAAAATATGAATCAGTTCCAAACATTATAATAATACACAAGGGTAGCAAATTAATTAAGTGACCACAACTCCTTACCATAACCCTCAACACAGTTTATGATACAACATATTGTTTAAAGAAAGTCAGATTCTAATTGATAAATTAAAAGAACTAGCCTCTTCCTTGATGAATCTTAATCACATATAGAATGCAGTGCTTAATCATGTGCAGAGGGAACATTCATATACTGCAATGTGAGAGTAAAATTCTTCCCTCATACACCTTAATCTCTCAATTTGTAAACAATTTAAAAATAACTGCTTTGGTCAGTCTTCATCCCTCACCACAACAAACAAAAATTTATGTGCATATTTTTTGTGACTTGCATTCCAAGACTCAGAAAACTTCATGAAGGTCTTCAAGAATGTTGATCAATAAAAACAAGTCATTATATAGGTTAGTACTGCATTCATGCACTCTATAAATATTTTTTTATTTGTATTTTATCTGCAAAAATGTCGACTTCCAACTCCTCTGGATATGGCTTGACTCAGTCAAGTTCACCTTGTACTATGAAATTCTGCATGAAGAAAGTCCAGAGGTGGTGAATTGGCTTAATCAACATCCGAAAGGAACAATGGACTCGAGCATGGGATAAAGGACATTGTTGGAGATAAATGAAAATCATTCATGCCAAGCCAATCAATTATGAACTAATGGGGATGCAAAATTTCCAATATTTCAATTAGTCCAAACAACCTACAATTTCGACCGTGTTTTCCATCAAAGGCCAGATTTCACCATGTTTGTGATTTCTACCTATAACAGAGTGGAGAAGTTGTGTAACCCACAAGAGGGACAACTTGAAGGAAAGTTTAAGGTGAGGCCAGATTTTATGGTATTCACACGTTCTGTGATGATTGGCATTTCAAAATGGATATTGGCAAAAGAATAAAATGGTCCCTCTTAATCATACTAGATTCTTACATCAAAATCACTCTAATTTCTTAGCTAATTATGCAACTAAAATAGAGAAACAAAGCTGGCTTACTTTGTCTGGTGACTCAAAGTCTGTTAATTCCAACAAGTCATCAACTGCCCAAGAGGATGTGAAGCTAGGCACTTGCTGAGAAGGAACTTTCACAGGAACTTCTTGTGCATTTGGATTAGATGGTTCCACGTGACCTTTTTCATTGTCTTTGGTGCAACTAGAACCCAAAGCCACCCGAATACCAGTAGCAAGAAAGCGCTGGTGGTTCCCAGAAAGGCTACCAGCTACATGAATTGGCTCATCACAGTCTTTGCAGAAGAGTGCTCTATCCTCAACACAAAATATGAAAGCTGCCTTGTCCTACAGTTACATCACATACATCACAAAGTTAATAAAGTTATCCATGTTCAACACAGGTTTCAACTCTTATACTGTACTTCAACAGAGGATTCTCTACTATCAATAGTCAAAGATGAATAAGGTTTTGGTAGAACGATACATGATTATAGCATCTCTAACCTCTTCCTTGCATATGCTTACCTCACAGATATCAGACAATTGTAGTGACCAGAAACTTGTGGCTTCAACAATCATATAGAAATACCATAGAATTAAGATTATGAATTTTAAATATAAGGTTTATGGAATCAGATTTTACAATCCTTCAGCGGAAATGCTATTTAGTTTTCTTAAACACCCTCTTCCGGAATAAATTCTAGTGTGCCATGGGAGTAATTGACACAATTAAAATCATAACCATGCCAAACAGATTCAATTTAATAGAATTTAGATCGGGTCTTCTTTGTTGCATAAATCAACATGTTTGATATTTAAAAAGTAGCCAAGGTTATTACTAGACACCTAGATATCCCAGTTGCGTCTCATATGAAACAAACACTCACCAAAATTCTTGGCAAAATCAAACAAATTCATCCATCCTAAACCCTAAATATTAAAAACAATATCATAAAAGTAGAAAAAGTGAAGGAGTACCTGACATATGTCACATCTGGGAAGCTTGTTTGATAAACATTGAAGGAGAAGCCTCTGATGCTTGCTTGCAAGCTTGTTTGCAGCATGAACTTCAACGTCACATTTGGCACACAAAACTGCCTCATCCGCGCAACAGATCACTGTTGCAGGGGCTTTCTCACACACATCACACTGAATTTTCATGTTCTTCGTAGCAGTGTCTCTTCTCTCACTTTCTTTGGAAAATGGGGTTCAGAAAAACAACATGCCAATATCAATATCCCCACAAAACAGGAGAACCTCTACTACAGCCACCACCCGAAAAGACAAAACCTTGTAATGTGAACAGCTTTAGCTGTTCTGAGCGGAGAATATAAGCAAAAGGTTAGATGAAGTTAAAGATGAACACAAAAAGGGGAGCGAAAACAAAAGATAGTGTGCTAAGTAATTAATGCATAGAGAAATTGTTTGGCCATGGAAAAGGAAGTGACTGGAGGAGGGTACAGTTGGTGAAAGGGTGATGCAAAAATGGAGATTTCATGAGATCTTAAGTATGAGAATGGGGCCACCTTGCCATGCGTGTGGCTGTGGAAGTACCACATCGAACGCGTTAAGTTGGAGTTTTAGATATTCTTATGAGTGGTCCTTGTCCTACATTTGCTGACTGTGACTTACGTGTTCTGCAAAATCAACAAAAGAGAATGCATCTAATTCTAATCAATACAAATTAGGTTTTTATAGTGAAATTTTGGTCAACTTTTCATAATAATGACAAAAAAATGACGTGGTTACACCTCAGTTTGAAGGTGTATAAATCAACCAAGGGTGTGTACTTAGTAATAAAGACTAACCTCTGTTGATGTTGTTGTTTCACTTGAAGTGTCTAAACGAAAAATTGATGAAAACCAAAACCACTTTTATTTTAGAAAATATTCTCACAAAAAGAAAAATGAGAGAGACCACACAAAAGAAAAAATGGTGTAATAAAATAACCTAAGAGATAAATAAGAATAAAATAGATGGTGATAGTTGGAGTTTTTTAAGCTTATCCATAGTGGTGTTTTTTCATACCATAATTTTTTTTTTTTTATATTAGATATTGACTTCTGCAAAACTCAACAGTTAAGATTTTTTTTTTTTTTTACAATCACTCATAATTGTCAAACATAGTCAAGTATACGAATTAAAAAAACTATCATATAATATACATTTTTAATTAATTTTATTTAATAAATGATTTTGATCAATATAATAAAATATATTTAATATTAAAACTATCCATATTTAAAACGGATTTGCAAGCTTTTGCTAGAAAAGGTTGAATTTCGTATGGCATAATTACTCATGATTCGTAAGTAAATAATAGAAAACAATATCCCAGAAGTAGCATTATTTAATTCATGGTAAAATAAAAAAAAATATTAAAGTGTTTCAATCTTGCTTCGAAAATCTAATTACATATTTTTTTTCTATAAAGAGAAATTCGTAAAAAAAACACAAAATATTATTCTAAGTGTAACATAAATAGACTCTGGTTGGTGTAAGAAAATGGTGTGACTCAACTAGTTTTCTATCTTCACTTTCCATTCAACTATCTTTTGCTGTACTTTACATTCAACCAAAAACGAAGCTTGAAATTACAGAAATCACTCTCCACAATACGACCAAGCACCAAGTTTTTTTTTTTTTTTAGCAAAATTATTAAATCTCGTGAATTTATTCTAACATTTTATATCTACTTTTGACATTTTCTTTTCATTACAAGCATTTATTTTTTATCTTTTTAGACAAAAAACATGTCTTTGATTTTATGTTTCATTAATTTTTTAAACATATATTCTCCACCAAAAACATACAACTTAACACGTTTTTTTATATTTTTAATTAAATTTATTTATTTTCAAATTGAGTCATAGTGAAAATATCTATATATCTATATTTTGAAGCAGATTCAATACTAACTACCATTGTTGCTTTCCAAATGGAAATGGTAACCCTTCATAAATGCTAGTGTTGAGTACCAAAATTGGTGACCACCATGGACAATGTTCCATGATGAAGTTGAAGGAGTGAATGGAATGTGCATGTGAAATGTTGGACAATTTTATGGGACCAACTTTGGAATTTGGCATGTACAAAATTAATGTGAGAAGGTTGGTTGTTTTGTTTCACAATACTAACTAAACCTTTTAGTTTGAGCTTAAGAAAACATATTCTTTAGTTGACACATTTATGTTTAGTAGTTATCTCCAACATGAACTAAAAGGTTGAATTAATTCATTTACAAATATTTTATTATATTTAATGAATTTAATTCTTAATCAAATCAGGAAAGTAAAAGACCCTTTTACATTAATAATTAAGAATCACTTTCCATGTTGTCATTTATTTACAGGGAAGTAGTTATCATTTACTTGTAATTGTGAATTTGAGACACAACACATATGAGGTTTTTCTAATGGGAAAATCGAATTTCTTAACTACAAAACCCTAGCATATATATATATA
>Ga0123340_1008093_pt1 | contig 9994 bp, 6 predicted proteins | sample SirMexnodulemix_FD_89961 | JGI IMG/M metagenome (GOLD analysis project Ga0123340, IMG submission 89961) | Root nodule microbial communities of legume samples collected from Mexico - Siratro Mexico nodule mix | ecosystem: Host-associated > Plants > Roots > Nodule | place: Mexico: Nepantla...
AAATGTATAAGAAAAAAGGAAAGGAATATAATATGACCTAATTTGTGCTGTATATGTGTCAAAATGGTTTAGAATCCACCAACCCAATCATTATCACCCTCACAAGTTATATACAATTTTCTAATTTTAATCAACTCTATTTTCCATAATAAATCAGTTTACAATAGGAACATTTTCTATAGTTTTATATATAATTTAATTTTATCAATAGTATAAATATATAGCATTGCTTTCAGAAATATCTTCCCCTTTGTCATATAAATCTAACCCTAATAATAGCATGCACCTTATTACTGCTTTTATATCATAAGCCAAATTTCCTTCGGATAGTGGCAGTGATACCCACAAATAGTCAAACTGAACCTTATCCAAAGAGTTAACAACAGTTTGATTGTGCTTTGAGTGAGATTTTTGTTTGAAAAGTACATGCATATGAATTTGAAACTAATGCATGATTTGAAATAAGGATTAGTGGGTGTTAGCATAATGGAATAAAAAGTACTGGGGTAGGTATTATTGCATATGGCCAAATTCTAATGAAAATGTAGCATTCAGCATGCACAGGGAGTGTTTTTTATCATATAAACTTCTTCATGAATATTTTTTTAAAATTATAAATGGTAACAAATTCCTCTATTCATAAAAGTTAGTATAGTAGATTGAATTATATAATTAAATTAAAATATAAAAATGAATGACATTTTTTATTTCTACAAGTCAATTTTATAAAAAGCTCTCAATTCATGTACAAGATATCATGTACTCTTAAGTGTTGTTTAACTTGATTCATTATCAACCACCTAATGTATCCAATATTTGACAATGATTTTGTTTTCTTTTATTTGTTCAAGTATTTATAAAGCGATTTATTCAAACATACTCTAATTATCATTATTTAAAAAAAAACCTGATTAACTACAAATTAGTGACATTATCTCCAACTTTTGCTTTAGAATTGACTTGTGCAGCCAACACACTTTTCACCTGCTATTCTAAGTTCTTCACTTACTCTCACAAACCATATTTAAATATATGCTGTTTACTTTGGGAATTATTATTATTAAATTATTGTTATTATTATTTGAAGACAGAGAGGCAATAGACACTTAGAAGTCATAGTTGAAACTAACACTTGGGAGTTACAAGGTTTGGCGGGTTTGCAAACTTGGTTTCTGAGTTTCTCAAATAATTTTGTTGACTATAATTTGATTCCTTTTGTCATCTGTTCACACCCCAAAAGGACTGAGAAATTTTATAAATCACACTAAAAAAAGAAAGTTCTTTACTAAATTATTTGTGAGACTTGGTACAGTGTTTCGAAATCACTTAGTCACGTATTCCAAAAAAAAACAACCTTTCTCACTGTAGACTTCCAAGTTCATTTCTTAGACAACCAGCTACGTAGAAGAAACATTTTAATAAATTAATTTAATTTTATAATATCGGTTTATAAGATAAAATTTTACTTATTTATAGATTATTAAAAAATAATTTTTTTAGTTGATACTGTATCTTTTTATATTGAGACTCTTCAACTTAAACGTGAGACTATATATATAAGGATAATCTGATAACAGATATTTTAATAGACCCAACAAATGAGCTAAACTAATTTTATAAGACTGTCACCTAAAATAAGATTTACATACACTTATAAATTATTTTATATATATATATATATATTCATCTTTCAATCTCTCCGCTTAATTACAACCAATTCTTTTTTCTTAACGTTTTAAGGTTTAATTTCCATTAATAAAAATTTACAATGATCAGTGAAAGTAATACCTAATCGAGCATTTTTGGCATAAAAGTCCACTCTTACGACAATGGAGTAAAAGGTGAAGGAATATTTGACTAGAAATGAAATTGGGTAGCATTTGTAAACTACTAAGCAGCATTCATGAAGATTAGGCAATGTAGTCCAAGCGTGATGGACCCAACTAGCTTCAGCGTTCCAAAAACTGTTTCCCACCACGCAACCAAATTTAATAATAAATGCAAATAGTAACATTACAAGTAACAACTTGCGTGAATGAATATTTATTTTCCAATCTATTTACTCATATTTTGAAAACTTGCAATGCAGGTAAGTGGTGGCAGAATAAGATAACTTCTTTATCATGCATTACACAACTTTAAATTTATATGATATAATTTTAAATTTATAAAAATGAAGCCATATCATCTTAACACTATTTCAATATGAAAAAGGTTTGATTTTTTTAATTTAAAGTAAAAAAATATAAAACTCAATATGTATGCTTATTAAACTGATATAACTTTATTACTTACACCGAAATTATATTAAACTGATATGATTTTATTTTTACAAATCATGTTAGAAATGCATAATTTATTTTTAATAAAATCATGTTAAGGTAACACGAATTATCTATATAAGTAATGTTTTAAATATGTCAATTTCTATAAATGTTTACTATAATAAGATTAGAAAAAAAAATTTATTAAGTGTAAGTCCTATTTTTCTTTGTCAAAAACTTTGCTTTTCGAAAACATTTTGCTATGTTTATCGGCCATAGCATTTTTCTTTAAATTACACCATCTTTTACATTTATTTTTTTATTACATTATAAATATAAAATATTTGCTAATTTGTTGATACTTTGACTCCTTTTATCAGAATTTTTTAGAAATTTTAAGTGAGTTAGAAATATCACACGAAGTGGAAACAAATAAAATACAAATATAAAATTTTGGATTTGAGACTTTAACAGTTAGAGTTACTAACTAGACATTAGTTTTTAATTTTCAGACCTTTATTAACTTTGAGGTACTTTTGGAAAATATAAAATAATTTGAAAAGTTAATAATATAAGACATTAAGTTTCTGACCAAGATTGTTTTAGTTTATCAAGTTCTATAACGTTAAGTATTTAGAAAGAAGAAATTGTGTTTCATTTAATCTTAGTAGAACTGTGTCTTATGCAGTTATAAAGTCTTAAAGTTGATAATGGGTGACTCATAATAATTGTTCATCAACATATTTTAAAGGATTTACTTACATCAATTATGTTAAAATTAGACATATTAAGCATTTTTAGTATATAGTAATCATACCAAAATTAAAGTGGATCATAATTGAGCATAGATAATTAACTGCTCCATGCATAGGGTCCAAAATGGAGTGCTCATGCCTCACTATAAATAAAGCTTGAGGAGCAGTGTTTGCTTCACAATCCTAAGGCACAAGCACCATTATCAAAAATGGCATTTCATTCCTGTGCTCATACCTTTTCTTTCTCCATTTTGTTTTGCATGTTTTCCATGGTTACTTCTCAGCTAACTTCAAGTTGCTACCAATCAACGTGTCCCCAAGCCCTCTCCATCATCAGATCCTCAGTTATCAGTGCAGTTGCCAAAGAGCATCGCATGGGAGCCTCATTGCTCCGTCTTCATTTCCATGACTGTTTTGTCAATGCATGTTTCATCTTTCTTTCTCACTTTCAACTAATCTCGTGCATATATGATTCAGATTCATGTTAAAACTATAAGACTTCACTAATCTGAATTATACAAATATATAGCTCCGTGTCTTATATTTTAGAAATTACATATATCAGCGTATTTAGAAATTACACATATCTATCTATCCTTGTCCGTATTGTATCTGTGTCCGTGTTAATATCTGTGCTACAATGTTTTAAAACTTTTCATACAAAACTCTTTTATGTAGTAGACTTCTTTCAGAAATTATACAACATTTTAAAATGTCACTAATACTGTTTTTCGTAATATATGTGTGTAAGTACTCATGCATGCATCCAGTCCTTGATAAGTGAATGTGAACTTTGAATTCAAACTGCTTTTTGCGAGTGGAAGAAGAAAACTGTTTGGCGTAGTAGTTGAAATTTAATTGAATTTAGCAAGCATGGAATGAGAAGTTGACATGCAAGTTCAGTTAACCAAATAACATTTTACCTTAGTCAAATTAGCTCAGTTTTTAGAATAGTTAAACACACATTTCCTTACATCTTCTACATGCGTTTAATGCTCATTATTAGAAGTATGAGGGGGCATGTCAAATTAACTGCATTTTTATCCTTGTTGATATGATGAATTAATTTGTTAAGATACAACTTTTGTAGGGATGTGACGCATCTGTTCTGTTAGATGACACTTCGAGCTTTACTGGAGAGAAAACAGCTGGTGCAAATGTGAATTCTTTGAGAGGTTTTGATGTAATTGATGACATCAAAACTAAAGTGGAGGCTGTTTGTCCCGGAGTTGTTTCTTGTGCAGATATTGTAGCTGTTGCTGCTCGTGATTCCGTTGTGGCAGTAAGTTTAATAAATATGAACAGATAATATCTATAATAATAAACAAGACAAAGACAATGTATAGTATAATGCTATTCATATATTTGTCTGCTTGTTATTACATTCTTAAACTTTTGTTGTTGCTATAACTAAAATAGTTATTGTAAAGTACATAAATTTATCATACATAATTGTTTATGATCATATGATAGTGTAAATTTGTAGACAATTTATTGGTACATGTTTTTTGGGTGTTTGTATCTCAGTTGGGAGGTCCATCATGGAATGTTGGGTTAGGCAGAAGAGATTCAACCACAGCAAGTAAAGATGCCGCCACTAAGGATATTCCATCCCCACTTATGGATCTTAGTGCCCTTATATCTGCTTTTGCAAACAAGGGATTTAACACCAAGGAAATGGTAGCACTGGCAGGTAAATTAGAACTAATCTCTAGTTAATTAATTAATCACATACATGTATCTAAGTAAGATTGTGCATGCAACATTATCACATGTTATGAATTATCTAAGTCTTTTATCTTTCAAATTTTCATGTACATATAGGAGCTCATACAACTGGGCTAGCCAGGTGTCAGCTGTTTAGAGGCAGGGTTTATAATGAAACCAGCATTGAGTCAAACTTTGCAACATCACTCAAGTCAAACTGTCCAAGCACTGGTGGAGACACCAACCTTTCTCCACTTGATGTCACCACTAGTGTTCTATTTGACAATGCCTATTTCAAGAATCTCATCAACCAAAAGGGGCTTCTACATTCTGATCAACAGTTGTTTAGTGGTGGTTCTACAGATTCTCAGGTCACTACCTACAGCAATGACCCTTCAGCTTTCTATGCAGACTTTGCTAGTGCCATGGTGAAAATGGGAAACCTTAACCCCTTAACAGGGAAAAGTGGCCAAATTCGTACTAATTGCCGCAAGGTTAATTAAAAGTTACTAAGAAAATAAGATGAGCAAAAAAACAAAAATGCTCATGCAGTCACAATATATGTGATCTTTCATGTATTATGATATTTCCTTGTGTATGCTTAGTGATAATAATCTAAGAATTTAAGTGTAAGGCGTTGTGATTAGAAGCTTCTGTCCTCTCAAAATAGAGGGGAATTAAGGAAAGTGGTGTACTGAAATTCTATGGCTTGTTAATTGAAGTCTTTGCATCAATGTGTATCACATTAGCAAGCAGAAAATTTCAGCTCCATATAACTACTATTGTTCTAGAATTATTTGTACAATGTACTACTACATCTGCCATGATATTAATAGTGGCTAACTATATACCATTAATAAATAGAAAAGTTTGATAAGACAATCGATCCAACCAGCTGAAAATGCAGAACAGCTTATTATGTAATTCTTCCTAAAATAAATTTGGTCAGTTCCTAGTTAATTATCTGAAATGCAAATAACTAGACCATCTGTATCAGAACATGAAACACTGCCTTTGTCAATAATTTATAATTTTTTTGTTTGTTACTCTCCAATCAACATTTTGGTTAGTGATGTTCTTCAGTTAAGTCAGGGGAGTGACTGATCCTTTATAATTTATAACATAGCTCTGTGTTGATAAACATTATGTTTCATAACTGTTAGAAAGAATAATATAACTCCTTTGGAGTAAAATGGCCAAACTAAACTTTTTAGACTTAAACGTGTTATTAATTTTTGAAAAATTTACAAATTTTACATTTAGTCTCTAATAAATTATTTTAACTTTTGGTTCTTGTGCCATGGCTAATTGAGTCAATTAAAAGGGAAAAAATCAAAGCCGTGCAGAAGAGTATAGCGTCAAGTACCAAACAAAATGTAACAATCATTGAACAGTTCAGCAACACGCGTGCTCTATTCTTTATTAAAGAGAATAGATTTCCCTTATACTTCGTTCATTTGATTTGAACCATTCAGTAAACCATTACACATTTGTAACCACATAAAATTTTAATTAATATAAACACTTCCAAGGCACAAGGCAATTGGTCTCACAAAAGAAGCAAAGAAAAATATTAATAGTAACAGCAAGCAATTTACAGAATCTTTTAACTCTTTGCGGTTCATTATGTGAAGTTTTGAACCAATAGTCTTATTATGAACACTGATAAACAGTAAATTAAGATAATGTATAGAGTATAAAAATTGGCACATATAAAACTTTATATCAAACAGTTGCTCAAATCATTATCCTTCTCCAGTTGTGACCAAGACATTGAAATAATATGCAGTGCTAGTTGACTTTTCTGCAATTGTACCTGATCTCTCCATTGGACCCTGTAAGAGGCTTCAAGTTACCCATCTTAATCATGGAAACTCCAAAATCTTTGGCAAAAGCATAAGGGTCACTGCTGTATAGTTGCACCAATCTGTCACTGTCACAACCATCACCCTTGAATAGCTCTTGATCAGAATGGAGGAGACCCTTTTTGTACAACAAAGCTTTATAGTATGTGGTGTCAAATTTTGAAGAAGTGGCATCAAGGGGTGATAAGCTATTGTCTCCTCCTCTTCGAGGGCATGACTCACGCAAAGTGGCTGCAAATTTGGGGTCTATGTTGGTGTCATCGAAGATCCTGTCCCTGAAGGTTGCGCAGCGTGCTAATCCAATGGTGTGGCCACCAGAGAGGACCACCAAATCCTTGAGGTTTAGTCCGTGAGTTTGGAAATTGGCAAGAAGTTGTTGAAAGTTGAAAAATGGAGGAGGAAGATTGGCATTTGCAGCATCCCTGCTTGCATTTCTTGCATCTCTTCTGCCTAGTAACACTTGGTACCAATATTGTGGACCTCCCAACTGTTAACAATTAACACTTCAAGAAAAGTATATGTATACACAACAAAAATTATAGTAAGATTAGAATATCATACATCTACAATACATCATTTTAACTGATTTTTGTATGATATATGTGAAGATTGACTCTAATATACCAGACCATCTGCTAAAGAGCTTAGTTATACAATCGGATTAGATTGTCTAATATGAAAAAAATAACGGTCTAAGAAGGACATGTAGTAGTGTTAAGACGAGTTAGATAGTACAATTTAATAGTGTTAAGATGAGTTAAATTTAATAGTGTTAAGATGAGTTAGATAGTACACTAAATGTGTATTGTAATTATTTTAGTAATTTTCTGTCATTCTTTATTATAGTGTGTATATATAGAAGCTGTGTGTACTTAGACCAAACACACTTTATTGTGAGTAGATTCTGTGTGTAAACAGTCTTTTGTTAATAAAAGTATTTTCTCCAATCTTATTTTTATTTTTCTTGCTTTGTTAATGTTGAGAATCCAACAATATATAATGGAGCGTTTTGAATTTATAATTACTATGAACATGGTTTTAGCCACAGAATAATTTCTTGCAGAGGGAGAATTGATGAAAGATTTGGATTGCACTCACTATGGCTACAGAGTCACGAGCTGCTGCAGCCAAGATATCTGCACATGATACTACAGGACCTTTGCAAACTTTATCAACTGCTGCTTTGATTTCATCAACCACCTCGAATCCTCTGATTGAATTCAGATTTGCAAATGCAGTCTTCTCCCCCAAGAAGAAAGGTGTGTCATCAAGCAGCACTGATCCATCACAGCCCTGCATTTTAGATTCATGCTAAATTTGTTTAATACTATAAAACAACTTTGCTTTGGGTTCTTTAGTTTATCATATATTGCTTAAGCTTTTGTTATTAGGTTCTGACTTGTACCCCACGCATCATTTTGCATCACACACAATTGTTTCATTCTGCTACCGTTGCAATAATATCCAAGTCTTGCATTTTATATGTGGAGCATGTCAACTAAAGAGAATTTTGGCAAAAGCACCAAAATGATGTAATTTATTTTCTAAATTATCAATTTTGTGTTGAAATTTTTTTCTCACGAAAATAAGTAAATCCTACGGAAGGCTACAACTTCAACCGTCGTTATAAAAATAATGAAATCGTGTCACATTGTGATAATTTCTTCATGTGAAAAAACAAAATACTCGTACCACATCATTCTTTATTACGGCAAAATGTAGAAGTCAGGTCATTTGACAATTTCTGAAGATAGGAAAGAAAACAGAAATCGTGTCATATGATGATAGTTTTTTTATTGTCAAAAAATTACTACTGAAGTCGTGCTGCTGTCATAAGACTTCCTTCTTATTGTAAAATTGTATTTCCATGACATAATTTACTTATTTTCGTAAAAAAAATAATTTACATCAGGAATAAAACTAATTTTAGTTATGTAACTATACTTTGATGATAAAATAATGTGCAACTTACATTAACAAAGCAGTCATGGAAATGCAAACGCAGCAAGGATGCTGCCATGCGTTTTTCATCAATAATTGCCTGCTTAACAACTGAGTATATGATTGGCAATGCCTGAGGGCAAACTTTGTTATAATAATCAGGACTTAGCTGAGCAAAGGTAGGGATCATAAATGTTGCCACCAAAGTAGCTACAACAAGCACAACAAAAGATTGGAGATGAATATTCATTGTGCTAATAAGATATTTCTTTGTGACTGTAGCTAGCAAAAGTGTGTAGGATTTATATAGGAGGAATGATGTAGAGAAGCTAGATCCTAACCATAGCTTAGTTCCTTGTTTGAGTTACCAACACATATAATATTCTAGGTCATAACACACCTAGTGATTTTTGGCTCAGTACCATTGACCACTATCCCATAACAATTGTTCAAGCATGCCTCACCAACTCTCAGATGCAGACGTATAATATATAGATACACATGTTTCAATTATATACTGATCATTAGAAAACTAATTATGATGAAATTATTAGGTATTTCAAGATGATTGATATATAATGAAGTTTTAATATTAATAAACTATGGACCATGAAAGAAATTATAAGATAAGTTCTAATCCAAAACCACAAGATAATAGGTTTACCAATTTTCTTCCTTATACTATTAGATATGGGTACTTAGGGGTGATGCATTTAATTAATAAAGTGGCATGAGAAAACACATTAATCAGATGGTTGATTACTTAGAAACCATTGATTAGCCAACATGTTTTGTTAATTAACTATTTATTGAGTTGAAAAGTTATGAAAGGGACACCTAAACTTAAGCAGTTGTGGGACAAGGAAAGCCAATCTAAGGTACCCCAAACGTTTCTTATGTAATAATCATATCATATAAATAAAAAGAACCCTCTCTTAGAATATTTTTTCTATTATAACATTGTTTAGAAAGTTTAAGGCGCATTGGAACTCACACATTAAGTAAAAATAACTGACATAAACAATATATAAATAAATATCTATATATATAAATTTGCTGAAAATTTATTGGTGTCAAAATATTTACCTAATTGTGACTCTACCTGTGGGTTAGTGTTAATGAGTGTAATCAAAATAAGAATTATAATTGAAGGGGGAGGGGGGGCGTGTGGGCTTAGGACATGACAAATTTTTATTGGAGGAGAAACACTGTAGAAAAATAAGAATTTAATCATTCAAATATTCTGACTATAGATATAATTTTAAGATTTAATTAAATTTTTTAAGTACTTTATTCCTCTGTTTAATGTTTAAAATTTTTTATATAATTTTTAAATTGAGTAATCTATTATTTGATTTTATCGTCAACTAGGTTGACATGACCTAGTTATTGTTTATATATTCCCATATAAAAAATATATAATTAAGTTTTAATTTTTTTCATAAATTTATAAATTTTAAAT
>Ga0123340_1008094_pt1 | contig 9994 bp, 5 predicted proteins | sample SirMexnodulemix_FD_89961 | JGI IMG/M metagenome (GOLD analysis project Ga0123340, IMG submission 89961) | Root nodule microbial communities of legume samples collected from Mexico - Siratro Mexico nodule mix | ecosystem: Host-associated > Plants > Roots > Nodule | place: Mexico: Nepantla...
ATTTACAAGAGTTTTTATAAATTTGATTATAAACAAGTTGGAATTAAATAATTTATCAGTTATTTAATTTCTATTGTTTGGTCCATTTTTATTTAATTTCTATTCAATAAAAAATGTACATATTAAGTTGAAAATTTTTCTTTGAATAGTAAGTTCACTCGGATAGTTTTTTATTGATGTGGACGGACTTCAGGCTTATTAATATTTTGACGTTACATTATAATTTGAGGTCTGAGACTTTTTCAAAACAAACAAACAAACTTGGGTCTCTTATGGGTGTGTCTTGTCATCAACTCAGTTGTTTCTTTCTGCACCTTATAAAATTTTGGAGCACCTTCTTCATTTTGAAATAGACTTTTTAGAATACAAAGTATATTCTAGAAAAGTCATTAAGAAAGGAATGGAAGGTACAGCAAATTGTTTGTTTATCTTTCATGAATATCTTCCACAATTATATTAGAGTTAAAAAAAAAATTGTATATTTTATTCAAATATCTAACAATTTACTTTAATAATTTGTTATTACATTTAATTATAACTCATTTTCCTTCTACATCATGGGAAAAACTAAAAGAATATTATAACACCCCAATGAAATGTTTAGTCGTTTTTCCTTGATCTGATCTTGCTTCGTTCTTTCTTATAATTCGCATTATCTCAATTAAATTATGTTTTACTGTGTAATTGAAAGTATATTCATCTCTAGATTTTCTGTCATGTATAAAAAGCATGAAAATAACAGTAAATTCAATGTTTAAAACATCTGCACGTATATTCATTTGCACACTGTATCAGTAGCAAATCAATCTGATAGAAAATATAGTTATGAATTATGAATATATGGTTACACGTACCTTTTTGGTGGTGGGTGGAGTTGCTGGGGTAAGAATTGCTTGGCCACGTATTGGAGACTGATATGATCTTCTACCTCTCTTCCATGTTGTGAAGCTGTTTGATTTTGTGCTTCTTCTTCCACCAACCACAACAACTTCACTGTGCTCCACATATTTCTTCTTCCCATTCCAAACCATATTATTAATATCATCCCCAATGCTCCTTATGAATATGCCTTTCACTATGGAAGACATCTTTCATCTATCTCCTGCTCTACACTCAAATCACAGAACCAATTCATACATTTTTTAACAATTTTCATACAGAAAACACACATATAACAGATTAGATATTCATATTCACTTGATCAGAAACATGTCCCACCCCAGAAGAAGAAAAAATAAACAATATCAAAGCCAGAAAGTAATGTTTTTTCTTGAATGATCAAAACAAACGAGGTATTAAAAAATATAAAAAAGCTGAAGATTGTTAACAAGTCAATTAGCTGCATAGTGATCATGCAATCAAATTTACGTACCTGAAGATAGAAAACAAGGAGGAGGAAGGGCTTTGTTTATAGTTAATACACAGAGCAGCTTCTCAAAATGGAAATGGAAGTTGTAATTTTCCCTCCCTCTTTTCTCTCTGTTCTGTTTTTTGTTATATTCCAACGTTGTTTTAATAGGCCAATATGATGAGAAATGAGTGGACCAAAATACGTTTATGAACCATTTCCTCTTCATAGTTAAACTTTTGACTAACTTATTCTGATATCTTAGTATTTTTGTTAGATTCTATAACAATTTTAATGTTTTTATTTTCTCTTATTATGTGAAGAGGAAGAGTTTGTTCTTGGGTGAATTATCAAGTTTGCCCTTTGTCTGGCGCAGGATAAGGGTACGTGGCACAATAATTGAAGCAGAGGAAAGTAGTCCTAAATGAATCAAACTCATGTTTTGTCCTTCTAACCATTTTTTTTTTCAGAAAATAAATGAGAAATTTCAAGATGCACGATTTTTTATTTATTTGGAAATTAAATTCAAAATTAAAGAATTATTTAATAAATTTTATATTTAATATCATATGTAATATATTTTTCTTATAAGATGTGGCATCAATAATTCGCACTTAACATTTCGTAGTTTTTCCGCAATATGGAGTCTTCTAGATAGTTTTCGAACTTATCTTCAATCCTCCTCCCAAAAGAAATTCACTCGCATCTACTTATCTATATTAATAAATAATAAAAACTAATTTAGATATAAAATGCTTTTAATGGCCCTTAACTTCTGTATAATTTTTCACAAACACAATTAATATTTCGCTATCAAGAGAAAATGTTCTAGCAACAACCATTGAATTTGAGTTGTTGTATTTTATTTATTATTGGGATATACTTGAATGACTTCTTTTATAAATATTTTTAATAAATAAAAATAAAAAAATAAATTATTTTTCATAAATTATTAAACGATTTTTATTTTTTTGTTTAAAGCATGTTTTGGTCTAGATTTAGATATTTTCAATTAGATAAGTATTACTCTATCCTAATACTTACACTTATTGAAAAGACTTATACTTTTTTAGCTAATACTTCTTCATATCAATAAACTCGAGACCCAACATTTGATCACATACTTAAATAACATCATCTTGGAGTTTTTTAAACTTGTTCGAACAAAAAAAATCTGAACTCCAAACATATTGTAAATTGCCTCTGAAAATAAAAATTTACATCCGTCGTTTTAAAAAGATCGTTTAATTATTACATCGGGTAGAAAATATAAACGTTTACTTTTTTCAAAATATTAAAATTAAATTAATTAATAACATAATAATGAATGGTATGGTGATAAATTTCCAAAATGTTATATAGTATTTTTTTCGGTCTAAGAATCTGAAAAGTGTTGTGGGACCCACGAAGGTCGAGTGGGATATACTTTAGATCCAAGTAAAGGACGACACGTAGCCACGGCTGAAGACACATTAAAAATAACTATTAATCTCTAACACCATTCATTATTTTCTGAATCCTATCTTCCACAGTTTTTTTTATCATTTTAATTTATATGCATATTAACTTTAAATATTTTTACGTAAATATTTAATAAAATTCACCTTAAATTGCCACAAAATTTTAACGAATAAGATAAAATGGTCAAAGAAACACAGGGAGACACAATTTCTGCTTTCAATCATTTTTTAATATTTGTTGGTTAAAAAAAATAATCTTATATTTGTTGGTTATTTCAAATTTTGATTACATTTTTGAACGAGAGAGCTGGAAAGAGAAAAACAAATTGGTATGTGGATTAATTTTTAAAATAAAGAAAATATAATTTCACTTTTTAACCAAACGTACAATTTAAATCTCAAGCATCCATTTCTTCAATTGTTAAATTCATGGGCAGATTTTTCACGTTAGCATCCACCACGACTTCACAATAATATATTCAGAACTAAAGCACAAGATCACCGAAATTACTATGAAAGTAATGTTCTCTCAAAGGTTACAATTATATAGTTGATTGAATTGGAGAATACGACAAGGGCAACATCAGATTCTTTGATAACTTTTTTTTTTTTTTTAATTTTAAGATGTTTTGTCAATATAAGATTTAACTTATTCATAAAAAATTCATCCACTATATATCTATAATTTCAATTTTCACTCAACTGTGTCAACGTGTTTAATACTATTTATTTAAGATTAAACAAAAATTGTATCAAATTTCGATTGACTTAACATTTAAAGTAAGTTTTCTTTCTTTTAACTATAATTAAGTGCATCTCAATTCAATTTATTCGCTGAAATTCAAATACACAATTAATAATATAATTCATATGTAGTTATTTTCCTTTCAAGATTACACTTAAAAATGTACGTTTCATCTTAAAATTTGAATCGTATGATCTGGTTAGGTTTCTAATGTATGTTTTTAAGAATTTAAAAAATAAATAGTCACATTTTAGTTACGTTATCAAATCCCTCACGAACACATATTTCAATTAGTAAAAGGATTATTTTGTGCATATAAAACATCTTTTTTTTTTCAACTGCGCATATAAAAAGTCTTAAGAATCAAACATTGTGTTTTTAAAGTTTTGAGATTATATCAACATGACTCTAGAGAGTGATCATTACATTTTTCCATGATTTTGTTGCTAAAACCATTTAGAGAAAAATATTAGATGGCACGTGTATTGTTTGGTCACTGATATTCTTCCCCGTGTGGATGTGTATCGTGTTCACTCGGACTGAAGATAAGAAGTTAAGTATTTGGGTCCTACCCTGTGTAATCACTGACAAAGGAAGACACTAGAAATGACAATAATTGAAGAACCAGTATACGTAAGGAATAAGCATTTATATTTTCTCCATTTTACTCACATACCTCAACTGTTTGTGATGGAGTAAAGCACTTATAAACCTCTTACACAAAGAAAAATACTTGTCATGGACGAAGAGGATCATCATAAGAAGTTGACCATTATATACTATCAAACAATAAAAAATGATCACAAGTCCAACTTCAACAAGAAAAACAAAATTGTGAAAAACTAAAAACAACGTAAGAAAATGGTAACACCAACTTTGCCACTGAAGTAAATTAATGTATCTCATCCAGAGATGCATACTACAAATGCATTATTGATTACATGAATGTCGTAGATATTATTTATTGTTGTTGTTATTATTATTATTATTAAATGTGAGTCCAACAAATAAATCAATTACGAGGAAAGCGCACAACAATTCGTTGCTGAATGAGGCTCCTGCATGAAGGACAATCTTGCATACCCTGCTTCTCATGGAGCTCATTACATGTGGTGCAAACAACTTGATGAGCACATGGGAGGAACACAACAGACATCTCCTCTGAAAGGCACATCACACATTCCCGTTCTCGTTTCACGCCACCTCTTGCCGAGTGGTCAATGACTAGTTCAGAGATCAAAGAAGCAGTGTCATTTTTTGTGTTCAAACATTTGCTGGCATAGCTTCCATCAATGCCCATTCTCAGTGCAGCAATTTTTGAAGAATCTGTCTTCAGTCTTAGTTGGGAAATTTCATTTTCAAGTTTTTGGATGTCATCTTTGTGCCTTTGTAGATTCCTTTCTGCTTTTAATTTGATCATATCCTCCTTGGAATTTCCTGATTCCTCGATTTGTTCTATTTCCTTTCTTATAGAACTAGCCTGTCGGAGAAGCTCTCCTCTTGCCTTTTCTTCTTGCTGCCATCTACCCTGTGATATTTCCCCTTAAAATGAGATCAGATCCACTAACATGCCTCATTTAGCACCTAAATAGATACAAGCATTTTTGGAATCTCACAAGTAGCACATGATACATTATGTGTACCGATTTCATTTGTTCTACATTGGAATCAATTGATAATATCATATGCATAGAAATGGACAATAAATACTTGTGTCAAGAACATACCAATTCATTTATTTTTATTCTGAGAATAATATGGGAGTGAACACCAACAATCGCCCCAGTCAAAACATCTTATCAGACTACTTAGCCCATAAAAACTCTAAATTGAAATCAGAAGAAGACCCAAACTTTACCTAGAATCACATTCTGACACCACACAACAGCACTGATCCTTTCAACCAACCCATGTAATGAAAAAAGAAAATTATTTGCTTTTATTATAGCAATAAAATAAGGGTGGAAGAGCTTAGAAGATCTGCATAACTAATCACCCACTAATCATAACTTATTATTTGACAAGATCATAGAATACACCATGAGATAAAACTACTTCTGGAGTCATATTATATTGGTGTATATATAAAGTGAATGGTTACAAGACATAAAGAACCATATGAAAGAAGTTTGAATAAGTTTAAAATGACAAACCTCAACTTGCTCATGTTGCATTCGAGCTTGTTCCAATTCCTGCAGCAACTGTGCCAATTTTCGTTTTTCAATCATTAGCTCTTCCTGAAACAAGAATTTCTGCTTTTCCCATGACTGAAACTTCAGTTGTGTCTTCTTTTCTCTCCTTGATACCTCTTGACAACTTGCAGCAGTTTCTATAGCGCGTAGCTTAGCAGCCTCCATATCTTTCCTCAATGCAACCTTCTCCATCTCAAGCTTCCGGATAGTGGCATTGGCTCGCTCTACCTGCCCACTAACTTTAAACAAGGCATTTTCCATCTCAGAAAGCTTCTTTAAGGAATTTTCCTCGAGAGATTGTTTCTCTTTCTTGAGACGTTCGACTTCCTCTTTCTCTTGCCTCAGTGTCTGAAGTTCAGCCTTTTCTTTACTCAGACGGCGAGTAGCTTGCATAACCTTTTGATTTACCCACTCCGTCCATTCTTGAAGCTGATTTTGCAGCTCTCGAACCCTTGGAACCAATTTCAAAATTATTTCATTTTTCCCATCTTGAGGCATCCACTTGTTCGGGAACTTATAGCACGGCATTCCCATAAAACTACTATTAGGTGCCCCGTTATTGCTGCCATCGGGTTCTGTAGAAGGCTTGATTTTTGAAGACAGCGATAGAGAAAGATCTGTATTGGTAGCTGAAAATGAAACTGGAGAACAAAATGCGGGTATAGTATTTGTTGCATGAAACGCATACGAAGTATTGGTCGATCTAGAAACACCATCAGAAGAATCTAGGTTGAATGCAGTGGGCGTAGGAGTTCCAGCATTATTTAAGAAATTAGCATTAATATTATCTTGAGTCGTATTAATTTCCGTTGCCTTACTTATCTGTAAGGATGCACCCTTTAAATTTAATGTGGATGATTCTGACACAGGTTTAAGTTTTGTATCCAAGATTAAACCACCTAAGCCATTCTGCTTCCCTCCTCTTGAGGACCCTCTTGACCCACAAGAACGATGACTTTTTTCTGCATGAAATGACTTGTGTCGAAGCATGTAGTCCCTCCTGGTGCTACCAGAATGGACCTTTCTAATTGTTCCGTACTTCTCTCCCATCAGGGTGGATTGAAATGTTCTAACAGCGCTGAATGTTTTATTAGTGCAATCAGATTCACAATTGGCGCCTTCATTCTTTGAGGTTCCACCAATAATTTGAGAATCCATGTTGCTGAAGCCAGGAAAGCCAGTTGCAAAGGGTTTCTTTGATAGAGAATTATGAGAACCTGCAGGAATTGATTTACTAGGACCTAGAAGACTCAATTCAGGGACTTTAGTTTCTGATTTTGATTGTGATTCTGCTAGGCTAGATGAAACGCCATTAGCAGTATTGTCGCTACCTAAACTACTTAAAGGGTCACAATCCATTGCACAAGCATGTGATACATTCATGTCACAGATTAACAAACGCCACATTGCATCCCCGATACTGAAGAATGGCCTAACCTCTCGAAGAACACAAACCAATTCAACCAAGACATACTTGCCAAGTTGTACTAAATCTTCAAAATAGTGCTCTCGCGACATATACATCTCTTGGCGATTTGTAATAAATGCTAGGGTATTATCAACAATATTAGACACAGTGTCTTTACATCCATAACAGATGCCAGGTCTTAAGATGGCCCTCGTAGCAATTTCTTCAGGGTAGCCACATGCTACAATTTTTTTTATCGAACTCTTGAAAATGGTGTCCAAATTACTCAACACAAGTTCTTCCAGCTGGGCTTCTGTGAGATCGCTCCAATCTGCATCACTGATTTCATTTGTCTCAAGTTCTTCCTTCGATTGACTAGGCCCGACCTCAGATGTTCCATGATTGTATAATCCAAGGCCAAGCTTCAGTCCATCTGAATGATCTTGGCCAACACCACACAGGTCACAAGGAGTGGCTTGACCATGACTAGGGGTTATTTTAAGCTTCTCAGCACAGAATTCATGACCGCGGCACCCGAGTTGAGGTGCAAGAATGATCTTACTTGGCTCCCCTAAAGGTGGATCAGCCCTGAATTTTCTCTTGTTCCTACTTCCTTTCTGTTGGCAAGAAACTGAAGGAGACATTTGACTGCTACAACTGCCAATTTAAAATAAAAAGAAAAAGAGAAGAAGAACACACTTGTTAAGTTTCATTTAGCCTCTATTCACAAACATCCATGATTTGCTTCTTCCAAAATCAAGTTCCGTGAATTAGAAAGGAAAAATGTGCATATGAGAATAACATTGACGAGGAAATTTCATAGAAGAGTGCAAACATTGTTCTCCTAAATGAATAAAATCGGCAATGACAAACACTTCATTACATGACATTGTATATTAACATCTCACAAACTCTGAATCTTAGTATAGCAAAATTCCACATTAAACTTCCTCATTGATCCAAATAAAGGAGGAAAATTAATGAATAAATTAATAAACTCTGCACAAACATATATCGAGTAATCTCGGCAAAAGGAGCACCTCCGGTTGACAAAATATGAAATTGAAAACACCCAAATGAATTGCAATGGATATCAATACTCAAAAAACACATCCATGAATAACAAAGTAATGAAACAAAACATTTGAAAATATTGTAACAATAGCAAACGGAGCCACTGATGCGAAAAGATCCGCAACATGAGACTCGTAATCAGTATTAGATGATCGATACGTAGCAGATTGGAGCAATTTTTCCAGAAAAACATGGCACGATCCATCTTTCAAAATCAAAGAATGAGAGAGGAGAAAATTCACACCTTTTTTGATCGTTGTGTTTTTTCTGCTTAATTTATTTCTTTCTTAAATTTGTGCAGATGTATAGGCGTTATAGCCTGGGGCTTTAAACATTCTATTGAATGTCTCTCTCTTGCTTGCTCACAAATAATAAATAAATAAATAATATAGTATAATTTTGGACGTGGACCTATTTCTAATTCTCATGTAGGATGACCATAAACTTAACCTATCTTACCTTTTATGTATTATTATTATTATTATTATTAATATTATTATTATACCTTCAAATCCAGAAATTCAAGCAGAGATAAAAAAAAAAAATTCTTTTGCCTAGTATATATTACAGAGATTTTTTTTCTTTTAAAAATTGAATATAGAATATTTGAATATTGTGTCATAATTTTTACATGCTTTTTCCTCTTCTTATCTTGTCTTTATTATTTTTCGGATTTTAAGATTTTAACTGTTCTTGTACAAAATATACTGATAAATAAACTGATACGTAAACTTAAAAAAAAAAAAATAGATATCAAGTTATAAGAAATACTTGATAAAATTCACGTTTCAGTTATTGTAATAACAGAATTACATTCTCTAGGAAACTAATAAAATCTAATGTAATTTAATAATTTTTAAAACATAATTAATAAGACATTTTCCTAAACAATTAACGGTTATAAATAAGAATGTTTATTATAAATTAATGATAAAATTATTACAACATGTGAAATTGGTGATGTAATGTTTATATTTAAAAAAATATTAAGATTTTCATTGTTTTGATAAATTATTAATATAATTAAAAATATATAAAATATTTCCTACAATTGATGCATATGGGTCCTCCTCGCAGCGTGTTTCGTGAGATTGTAGACTGATTTAGCTGTCTAATCTCATTCTCTTTTGTATAAATAAGTGTAAATCCTTTTTTTAAGTACATCATTAGATATTTATTTATTTTTAATTTGAGACTATCTATTTGAAATTTAAATATTTTAAAAAAATAATACAAAATATATTAGAAAAATGGTGATAAATAACTCTTTTCGCCTTTTCTTTTATTAAATAAACATTTGGAAGGGGACAGAATAGTGAAAAAGGAGAAGATGCAGTCAAAGCAAAATAATTTGATATTTATATTTAATTGACTTTGATTAATAATGTTTATAGAGAAAATAAATTTGATTGTAAAAATAATTTTGCTCTATTTTTGAATTGTGTTCACTATAAAGCTTATTGGTTATTATCTAGAATAAAATAAAAACAAAAAAAAATGAACTGAAGTGAATTTAAAATCAAAATGATTAGCAAGTAGAGTAAACCTTGTCAAACAATCCAATCGAATACATTGGCTGATAATTCCATAAATCAAAATTTGTTTGTCATTTCAAATTTTTAATCTCGTTTAACAAAATTAGTGTAATATTTTAGAAAATATCACTAGAATTAGCTTTATAGATAAATAAGATCACACTTTAATATTTTAAAAAATCTATAAAAATAAAAAAATCAGTTATTTCGTTCACCAAACTTAGTTGTTATG
>Ga0123340_1008100_pt1 | contig 9989 bp, 12 predicted proteins | sample SirMexnodulemix_FD_89961 | JGI IMG/M metagenome (GOLD analysis project Ga0123340, IMG submission 89961) | Root nodule microbial communities of legume samples collected from Mexico - Siratro Mexico nodule mix | ecosystem: Host-associated > Plants > Roots > Nodule | place: Mexico: Nepantla...
ATTTATAGAGGATTCTAAATAACTTTAATTGTTAATAATATAACTGAAATTTTTTATGGGAAAAAATAACTAAAACAAATATTTTAAAAAATACAAAAAAAGAAACTTTTAAATTTAAGGAGTTATAAGCTAATTCACCTCAAATTTGAAGAGTAGAAACGTATTTAAACTCATTCTTAATTGTTAACATTTTTGGTCTATTGTAAAAAGAAAGGGTTATTTTTACATCAAAGGAAAAATATATGAAAATTAATTTTTAACTAATTAAAGTTCTAGTGATTATAATAATAGAATTAGCAATTGCAATAAATAATAATAAATAATAATGATAGAATATTGACTTACTTTTGGGCACTAACTGATGTCCTAGCAAGAACATGCTCACCAAGAATAATAAGTGCAAGGTTTTCTACTATTTTGGAAAACTCAAATGATATTCTATTGGAGAATTTTTACCTAAATTCATTAACAAATTTTATGTGTGCAAATGGCCAAAAAATCTATACGATTTTATTTATGTCCACACATATTTCTTTTGAAAAATATATATGATCACTTTACATAGCTTTCAAAGGAGACAAATGAAGAGCCCATGAAAAATGAATATGTTCGATGGCATTATAATCAACATTGGTTGAAGTCAATAATAAATAATTTTGATGATACAAGTCGAGAAAGTGGGAAGACAAAAAGAAAAAGCTAGAGAATGATATGATACGAGTTAACTTGAAGGGGACACATCTTGCCAAACACCTACATGACCACTTGTCAATCAAGGCTCCCCATTCAAATTTTAATCACCGGAAGAGAATTGCCAAGTAAATGCTAAATCTCATCATGAAATATTTTGAATTCAAAATGTTAATAATAATCCATCTTCATGAAGGTGGATTTTTGTTGAATTCAAAATACAGCAAGGCCATTTTTGTAATGAAGAAAACTAAATGACAATTAGAAGGCAGCTCTCAAATTAGTACGTCTGTTCCACTTCTCCAAATGTACACCACAATCAGGAAGCCAATTACAATTGACTTTCTATTAATCCATCACAGGAAGTAAAATGAAACACCTAAGAAAAAATCATGCTAACATCATATAAGCGAGCCTTTTTTCCTCAAAGGAATATTCAATCTCTTGAACCAAGTCACTTCCATAAGGAACTAATGCGGTGAGAGTTGGATTCAAGTTTATATTCTTCACAATTGATGAAGGAACTGGAGTCATAGCCATATTCATTGGAGCTGATACTGTCGATGGGGTAGCTGGGAAAGGAATAGGCATTGTCTTTGGAGTTCTATTCTCTTCATCTACCAAAGTAGCTGTCTTGGATGGAGTAGTGAATGGCACATTGTTAAGTGACAGTGTTCTCTGCAGCTTCTCACCCTGTTTATTCAGTTCATCTGTAGCATTTGTCACATTAGCTTTTGAAGCTACATTGTTAGAAGAGATGGGAGAAAAAGGTTGTCTTGTCAGAGAAGATTCTATGATTTGAGTCCCAGCACCAAAGGAGTGCTTTTTAACAGGAACCCCAGCAATATCCAACCCTCTTCTAGCTGCTCAAACATAGGGAAAGAAACAATTAGTTCTAAACGAGTTCATGAGTTACAAAATGCATATTTGTGCAATTTAGTGTGAAAGACAAAACATAATGGAATGGGTTGTGCCGTATAAAACAGCAATAAATCAAGTGACAATCTACAGGCTGTGATGTTGTTCTGACTTACTGCTTCAAACAAGAAAAAAAAATTCATAAACAGATCAAGAAGTGTACTGAATCCGATGGAGCATTTTTCGACTAAAACAAAGGAATAAATGGAGACAATTTTGAGGCTGGTTTTTAGGGACAAGTTGGATAAAAGTTTATGTTTTTTAGTAGAGTTTAATGAAACCACCTGCTGATAAACCTGAAATGCCATCGTCCAGGTAATTCAAATGCTCAATTTGGTGCCCTTTGTCAGTCTTTCTCATGGCTCGTGAGTGAGAAGCTTTTGAATCAGGCTTTGGAGTTTGAAGCATTGCTCCCCCAAGCGAGACTCTTCTACTAGTTGCTCCTCCTGTTGACATCCTAGGTCCCTTTTTAACACTCTGGGGCTTTGAGGGGCTTGGTTTTGACCCATATAGTGCCTCCTGTTCGGCTATCATTTGTCCCTGGAGTTTCTTCAAGTCCTGAAACAAAAAAAAATTTAACAAGTTTTATTTAATGATATGAAACATCTATTTCTTGAACATGTTACTCGGGGTTTTATGACTTGAAAATTTATCTGGAATGCAATTAGAAGACATTACCCGCTGCCTACGGCGTTCTTGCTCTTTCTCTTGGCGTAATATAGTGTATTCTTCAAGCATAGAAAGTAGACGAATCTGAAAACCACAAACAGGACACGTTGAAGCAGATTTACTTGAACAACCAACTAAGAAGAAACTAATATTCAGTTCACTCCCCACACCCCGAAATATATATCTAAAAAACCATTATGAACTAGCTTCTTAGACAGAGCACTTACACCATCATATGTGAACTCAACGCCTTTTTCCTTCTCCCATGCAATAGTTTTTGAAGTCAGACCATCCACCATTGCTATACACGAAAAACAGAGGCCATTTTGTAAAATTATACACAAACAGATGCAGGAAAAAGAAGTTTCATCCAACAAGCAGAATCAGATGGCTCAGTAGAGAAGTGAGTTTAAAGACGAATATAGATAGTTTAGCTTGAAGAAAATAATGTCAAACCAAAAAAATAACTAAATAGCGCTCATTACTCCATAATTGCTTATGGAACTCACAAGCAATAACTTCACATCCAATTTGGCACCTTTGATGACGGTCCATGCAAAATTTAGTCAGACTCACTACGCTATAATTTAATCCGTAATCCACTATAATATTATGCTAGTTCATAATTCAGTTTGACGTTGCTATAAATTAAGCCACAATTTAACAAATAACAGAATCATGACAAATATGGTAACTATTGTATACCTGGAATTTTGTTGACCAAGGCACGAGCTTTCTCAGCTCGCTTGAGAGTAAGATGAGCACCTCTCCCTGCATTGTATCGATTATCATCCTGGAGGATAAACAAAAGAAAATACATAGTTAAATTGTCAAATGTAGCCATGATAAAATTGGCAATGTTGAAGCAGGTTACAAATTACTAACCCTGTTGTACTCCTCAAGCCAAGACTCTTCATCGCATGCTGCCAACCATTTCTCAACCTTTTCAAGTATCTCTTTTCTGCTAAAAGCTTCTTCTTTGACTTGGGCAACCTGAAGTTCAATTTGTTCAAGCACACAACCAGGGTCCACAGAACCTGCATAAAAAAAGGAAGAGACATTCTTTTAAGTTCGCAAAGAAAATAATCGCAATCAACTTGGTAGAAAGTAGAAAGTTACCAGATTCTATGGCGTCAACAGCATATTCCACTGCATTATCTATTTCGGGAATCAAATGAGTCTTTCGACAAATCTCCTCCAGCTCTGCTCTCTTCTTTAATACAAGCTCTTTCATCTTGCTTGATTTTAACTTTTCTAACCTAGCTACTTCCTCCTCAACCTGGATGACATTATTACTTTTTCAAGAATTTTGAACCATAAAAATCAAGAAATATAATCCTATTACGCTCAAGCAACTTGTAACTAACCAAATTGATGAACTCCATAGACAATGTGTTTGGTTCAGTTACTTCATGCTCTGAAGCAGCTATATTACATGTAACATTCTGAAACATTTGTTGCTCTTCAACAGGGGTATCCATTAAGTTCCAGAGCTCCAACATTGTAGTAGCAAGATCTTGGAGCTGCGAAACCGCAAGTTATTACAAATATAACCAGAGGGGAAAACAACAAAATTCAGAAAATACTAATACAAATGGCAATTAATTCCTAACTCAATCTTTACCTTCTGCATTCTCTGTAATTTAACCTCCCTCAGTTGTTCTGTAGCAACGGCTAATTGTTGAATGGTGTCATTACTTACACTCTTAGATCCTTCTGATTCCAATAAACTGGGATGAATTCCGTTAATTGTCTGCTTGAAGTCCAAACCAAGCACTAAGCATAGAGAATTTAATGTATAGAGGTGCTCCTGGACTTGCTTTAAGCGACTATTCTGCATGAGGATAACATACGATACGAGCAAAATTACAAAAAAGCAAAAAGGAAGGATAGAAAAAGTGATGATACGAGTCAACGAAATAGTTCAAAAAACTAAAGTATAAGCAGATAATTGACCTTCTCAATCTGGAGTGCATGTAACTGCCTGTGCAATTCTTCAAGTTTTCTCAAGGATAAATCAGTTTCATCTATGACAGCGGGAATATACTCTCTAGGACCATGTATTTCAATTGAAATGCTTTGAATCTGCTCTTGAACTTCTATGAATTGATTTCTACGCTCAGATTTCCTTTTCTGCATCTCCTCCAACTGCGGAAGGATTCTTGCATGCTCTTCCTTGAGGCTTCCAACATTTTGATCAGTCTACAAAAACGAAAGAGATAGTGTACAATCCAATTAGCAGTCTAACTGGAAAACAAATTATCTTGACAAAAAAAAATTCAAGCTTTAAGGATGGAAATCCACTTAGGGATACAGTTTTTCTAGAATTGATTTTACCAATTTAAATTATGTACTTTTGGATTTTTTTCCACCACAGTCGAGTAATATACACAGACACGCCTTAAAACCAACAGCAAACAAATTATAGCAATTCTTAAAATATCTAACCTGACGAATATGCACTGGTCTCTCTCCCATTGATGAACAAATGGCTGCAAGTTCTGCCTCACAATCAGCAATTGCTTGCCTTAATTGAGCTCTAGACCGATTTGCCAGATCTACCTTCCTTCTGTATACTTCTAGACACTCTTGTTCAAGCTCGAACAACATTCTATCTCTGTCAGATTCAGACTCCCCAACTTCGTCCCATATTATCTAAAAGAAAGAAGAGGCAAACAATTAAAATTTTTTGCAACCTCACTGAATATTCTCCAATCCACCTTCTGGAGATGTGCGGAAGGGGATAATTAGAAAGACCACTGCAGCAAAACTTAAGATGTACCTGAAGTTCGTAGAGAAGTGTTCCACAAGTTGTTTCCGATTGCAGAAGGGGATCATTTTGAGGTTTGGACATTGTGGGCACTTGTATCTGCCAGAGACGTTCCCATTAAAATTCAGAAAGACCAATTGCAAAACAACTCTGTCTAATTTGACTAGATATTCATAGAAACTAACAAATTTGATTGACGTCCAAAAGCAAATTTTGAAGCTAACACGGCAATGACAAAAACGCAGCCGTTTTCATCATGTTATGACTCAATTATGTTTGCGAGTGAAACCATCAAACAATTCATCGTTGCTAAACGGTGAATTACTAATTTAGGAATATATTCCAAGGACCCCCCAAAACCTAAAATCCACACCTTTATCACAAGGACACAGTAAAATAGCTATGAGAAACACTATATGATTGAAATTACTACCAGTGCTGAAGTAGCACATTATTTTCTCAATCCATCATCTCGAATTTAAAAATAGAAACAACTAAATATTGAAACAAAAAAAATTAAGTGAACCCGGAATTCAATCAGAACTCAAATTTGAAAAGGGGAGAAGACCACAAAAATATATGGTACTAATCCGATTCAGATAAGCGCCAGCTGGAAGAAAGTGGAAGCAGCTACGCAATTCAAATTTCAAAATCGCGAGAAAGGAATCATAAACTCGTGTGGGTTCAAGAAGCAAGAAACAGAGTAACAGATTCGACAACAACAACACAAACTGAATTTCCACGCATCTAGATTTAGACAGAGGTTTCAGTTTGGAATTAGGAATTTGACTAGATGCATTTCATCAGAATGTGAAGAGCGAGCGAGAATTTTCACTGATCCGAGAACTGACCTGAACAAACAACGCAAGGGATCAGAGAATCGCTTCGTGTTGAGATTTTCCGTCGTCAGTGATGAGTGAGAAGAGGAATGAGTTGATTTTCTCTTAGAAGATGAAAATGAGTTTGAAGTTTGAATTGTAGAGAGAGAGAAAAAAATAGCCGTTTGAAGAAAAGGGACCGTTTTCCAAAAGCGCTCGTTGAGGATTTGATTTTGATTTGGATTTATTGTTGCCCTTCTTCTCTGTATCTGTCTTTGAAAAAAAAAATTATATAAAATTAATCAAATTTGTTTCTTTTTGCAGGGGACTTCGGGTTCTAAAAAAAATAAAAAATTAAAAATGAAATGGGAAATTATAAAGAAAAGACGTTTGAATTTCAAATTCAGAAGAGAGAGAAAGTTATTGACTTTGGACTTGGATTAATCCTACAACAATTAAACACTTCGAACGTAAAGGATCGAACTGGGATTCTTTTTAATTTGACTGATAACAAACTAAATAAACATTGTGGTGGGAGTTTAATTGCAGGTTTATCTTACGTAATTTTGATACCAGTTCGAAAGTTTAGTTTTCAATATTTTTTCTATTGCTCGTTGTTTAAATTAGGAATGATTTAATTTGGGTGGTCACGTTTTGCAGTGGCATAGGTTTTACCTGTAAGATGGACTACTGTTCTCATACTTAAGAGGATAACGTTTGACTTGTTTATTTTAAGGTATTGTTGTTAAATAGTGACATTTCTCGCAATATTTGTTTGTTTTTTAAGGAATAATTGTTATTTGTGTATATTGTCTTTGCACATTTTGAATCTTTACCTCAGAAGTATTACCGTGTACTTTTGTGAGTATAAAGTATACAAGAGTTGAGTTATTAACGGTGTAAAGTGTTTATTCAAACTTTTAATTATTTTTATTTAAATTTTCAATTCTACACTTGTTTACATTTTTCTTGAGATAAAAGTAAAAGTTAAATAGAACACTATTGATATTTCTAACATTTTGAAATTAGATTGATAATTAAAGTGGTACAATTTTTCATTCATGGATAGTTCCAATGCAATTTATATTAAAGTTAAAGCATAATATCAAGATGTATATTTTGTTGTTAAAAAACTAGATTTATGGCGGAATGAGCGTGTAATTGTGTGATTTTTAATTTTTTTGATGTATGGGTTTTTAATTTTGGGATGTCTTAATGATTAAGATAAGTAAGTGAAAAAATTTCTTTTATGATTCTTGGTTAGAAGAAGACGTTTGTTTAAACTTTGAATAATATTTGCGGTACTCCTCGATCACAATTACTCTCTCCTTGTTTTAATTGAGATCTTGTACAAATCCTATAAAAAGCGTGAGGCTTGAAGAGTGTAAGAATCACTTGCATAGTAGGATTGTGTTTGTCAAAGGAGACAAACCTCTAACATACCTGGACATGTGCAAGAAGTTAAACTTTGCTTGAAAATCCTTTGATTCTTAGAAGGAGATTCCTCTTGGTAAGGGATTCTATATGAGTTTTCATTCACATCTTTGGAACACATGAGGTATATGTTGGCAATTGGATCTTGAAATCTCTTTTCAGGATTTTTGCGGGTTTTTGTCTGGACTAAGGACTTCGTTCTGACAACTATGAAACTTACTAAGAAGCAATGTTGGGTCTGAATTCACGGTCTCCCTTTAGAGTATTGGTAACCTCATGTGTTATTTTCTCTTTAGCAAGGGGGAATAGTACCCATCTTGCATTAAATGATTGTATTGTGAAGAAAATCTTTGGCTTCTATGCTTGAATGCTTGTTGATGTGGATATGCTCTCTTCTTTGTCACAACAACTTTTGGTAGAGTGTTTAGGCTTTGCCTTTGTGGCTGGCATGGAGTATAAACGCCTTACACCTTTTTGCTCCTTTTGTAAAATGATTGGTCATATGTTATCTACTTGTAGGCATTGCCCTCAAAGTGATAGATCTAATCGACAAGTGAAGTATAAATAACGTTATATTCCTAAGTCCAACATGGAGACAAGGAAAGTGTGAATCTGGATACCCAAGGTAGTTAATGTTACTAATATTGTTGTTGGTAATGACTTTACACCATCTTCTTTAAGATGTTGTTGCTCATACTAATGGCTCTGATCGAAAAGATAATTTAGAAAGAGTGTCAAGTCTTGTTCATGATTCTAAATTCTTAGCAAGCCTCTTCGGTTCAGAATGTTGAGCAAATAAAACATATTTATCCTAAGGGTGACTTGGCTCACCTGTCTTATTTGTCTCTTCCAAATTATTTTTCTAAATTGCATGTTTTGGATGAAAACTTTCCCAAGATAAACATGAAAATGTGAATATTGTGGATTCGAATCCCCATTGGTTGCTCCTGTTGTCACTATTCCAAGGACAAATAAGAATAGTTCTAAACTAGTTTCTTCTTAAAATAATTGCTTACAGGGTGCTAGTATGCAGAGGTTGGCAGATATGTTTGAGGAGGAGGCTTCTAACTCAAACTCTCATGGTCATGATGATATGGTCTAATCATCTTGCAACCCTAGTAGACCGTAAAAATGCTTCTATAGTTGTTAGAAAAATCACTTAAATAACTTCTCATGGTTCTGTTGGGCTTAAGTTTGATGTCACGATGGCTGTTGGTTTGAAAGTCCAAGTGTTTTGTTTTTGCCCTTATGGGTTGCATTTAACTATTGTCAGTTCATGCAATATGGGACTATAGCCAAATGTTGAAGGGGTGCAAGTTACTTAGGCTCTTTCTTATAAGTTTGAGAAGGAGCTAAGTTGGTTTCTAATTATTGTGCTGATCGGATGGAGCATGGGTCCCTTAGTAATTCAGATGAGTTGGAAGGGTATGTTTAGACTTCTAGAAAACCTGGGAGACCGAAGAAGGATGTTTTCAAAGTTGCTAAAATACTTGTTAGAGTATGTACTACAAAGAAGAAATGATGAAGGGTTTGTGAACCTCGATTTTAATTTTCTTTCTTTTGTTGTTTCATTTTTTAACATAAGGGGTAGACTTCTTCTGGCTCTTCTTTGGTTTTCCTTAGTTTTGTTCTTTTACTTTTTCATATTACCTTTGTAGGTTGATTTGGTGCTTTACTTTGTTTCTTTCTTTCCATGGGTTTCGTCTAGCCTCCAATGATCTTATTTTCTTTTTCTTTTAAATAAATTTTATATGATGACTCTATTCTTAGCATGAGCTTTAAAAAAATAATAGATGTATATTTTAACATATTTTTATGTATTTGTATTTGGTACTTTTTACAAACCAGGATAGAATTATCATACCACGTATTCTAAGAAGTATAATAAACAGTTCAAATATAACAAAATATGTAACTTTTATTTATTAGATTATATATTTATAAATATTAGAATAAACATCTTTCTATTGAAATTCATTGATAATATAAAAGTTATATTATCATATTCAATCATAAATCATCACAATTTACACTCTTTATTTCTGGTGAGACAGATGAATTTAAAGGAGGTTCATGTGTTTGTATTTGATGAGTTGCGAGAAAGTGAAAGCATAGAATTGTGATGAATGACTCCAATGAGTGTCTCATTCTCGTTTCAAGAACTAAAGAGAAAATCATGTTAACTTGTCTCTAAAGACAAAAACACCCTTCACTTTTATACTATACATGTAGAGATTCATGGTTATTGATTTCAGTTGAGTTCGAGGTGTGTGAGAAACACAAGTGAACTAAGGGGTTGTTCGAGTGAAGTGCGAGTGAGTTGAGATTGGTGGAGTTCCGTTTGAAGGAAGTTAGTGTTGGTGGGGGTGTTTTCATGGACCTGCATTAAGAAGGGTGATTGCTAATTGAGGGTATAGAAGTAAATGTCTTGACTACAACGCATGAAAATGAAGTGAAAATGGAAGTTTAAAAAGAGAAATACATAAATATAATTTATTATATTATTATAGGAAGGGATAATCAATTATGAATAATCTATTATGAAAGCGTATTAGGCTGAGTTCAAAAGGGGGGGTGAATTGAACTTTGAAAACTTTTTTGTCTTTTTGAAACAGTGAAAACAATTTTCACAAACTGAAAAGATTTAACGAATCTCAATGATGGAAAATATAATGTTCAGCGAAAATAAA
>Ga0123340_1008101_pt1 | contig 9988 bp, 13 predicted proteins | sample SirMexnodulemix_FD_89961 | JGI IMG/M metagenome (GOLD analysis project Ga0123340, IMG submission 89961) | Root nodule microbial communities of legume samples collected from Mexico - Siratro Mexico nodule mix | ecosystem: Host-associated > Plants > Roots > Nodule | place: Mexico: Nepantla...
CCCCTCCCCGCCCCCACACTTAGACTACACAGTGTCCCAATGTGTTGTAAGCAAAATATCATAACAATCAAATCACCATTATGATCAGACACATGCAATAAAAGTAAGGAAGGAGAAGCAAAAGAAAACTCCCTAAGTCATGACGGAAGATGGAAGAGAACTGGGATCAAGCAGAGAGATCTCCTCCACAACTATATCCAACAAAGAAGGATTGTTGAGGAATGGCTTCAGCCGGTGCCCATTGACCTTAAAGCTCTTGCCTGTGGACTCACTTTTGATTTCAACTGTCCCATAAGGATAAACGTTAGTAACAACAGAAGGTCTAATCTATTTAGAATAAAGCTTACCACCCATGGGTCCGAGCTTAGAATTATACAACAAAACTTGCTGCCCGACCACGAAGTCTTTCCTAGCTATCAAGCTATCATGGAACTTCTTGGTTTTCTCCTTGTAGAACTTAGAGTTCTCATAGGCTTCCAGACGGATCTCATCCAATTCACTGAGTTACAACTTTCTTTCCTTTCTAGCCTGATCAATAGAGAAGTTGAAGGTCTTCACAGCCCGTATGCTCGATGCTCTATCTTTACAGGAAAATGACATACCTTTCCAAAGACAACCCAATAAGGAGACATCCTTATGGGTGCTTTGTTGGCAGTCCTATGCACCCAAAGAGCACCATCCAGTCTGTTACTCCAATCCTTTTTATTGGATTGGATCATCTTCTCCAAGATTCTCTTGATATCCCTGTTTGAAATTTTGGCCTGCCCATTTGTTTGGGGGTGGTATAGTATAGAGACTCTATGCACAACCTCATACTTCTTGAGTAAAGTCTGTTACAAAAATGGGTGCCTTGATCACTAACAATCGCTCTGGGTACTCCAAACCTGCAGAATATATTAGATCTAACAAAATCTACAACAACCTGAGCATCATTAGTTCTGGTGGCTTTGGCTTTCATCCATTTTGAAACATAATCAACAGCCAAGAGAATGTAATTAAAACCAAAAGACACATGAAAGGGACCCATGAAATCAATACCCTAGACATCAAACACCTTACAAAACAACACGGGCTGTTGTGGCATCTGTTGTCTCCATGTAAGGGATCCTCCTACTGTCTAACACTATTCACAAGTGTTACAAATCTTCCATGCATCTCTGAAGATGGTGGGTCAGTAAAAACCACAGTCAAGCACTTTGCGAGCAGTCATCTCTATTCCTAGATGGCTTCCTGGTGCAAAAGAATGCAAAACTATAGGATCGAATCAATCTTATGATCTGGAATACATCACCTGTTTACCTGATCACTGCACAAGTTCCACAAATAGGGATCATCCCAAACATAATGCTTAGCATCACTCTTAATTTTATCAATCTGAGCTCTAGATGCCAAGGGAGGAAAGATGGAAGCAACTAAAAGAATTTACAATATTTGCAAACCAAGGGGTGGGGTAAGAAAAAAAAAATAATCATTAAACTTTTATCCAAAAAAATCATCCTGGATGGGTAATAGATCTGCATCCTCAGCTCTGTCAATCCTGTTGAGATGGTCTGCTACCAAATTTTGTGCTTCACTCCAGTCACGAATGTCTAACTCAAACTCCTGGAGCCAAAGCATTCATCTTATCATTCTAAGCTTTGACTCAGCCTTTTTCAGCAAGTACTTCAGAGCTGCATGAAAACACAATAACACGAAAGCTAAGCAAATATGATCTAAATTTATCAAGAGCAAAAACAATAGCTAGAAGCTCTTTCTCTGTGGTGGTGTAGTTTGCTTGGCCTGCATCTAAAGTCCTAGAAGCATAATATATCACTCGAGGTAGCTTATTAACTCTCTGTACTAGGACAACTCCGAGTGCATAATTTGAAGCATCACACATCAGCTTGAAGGGGACTGTCTGTCAGGTGCCTGAATGATAGGAGTGGTGGTTAATGTTTTCTTTAGATAGTTAAAAACCTCTTTACACCCATCATAAAAAACAAACTCTACATCTTTTTGAAGCAGGTTGGATAGTGGAAGGGCCTTTTTGCTGAAATCTCTAATGAACGTTTGTAGAAACTTGTATGGCCAAGAAAAGAACGATCCTCTCACATGCAAGAGGGGTAAGGTAACTGTGAAATAACAGATATTTTTGTAGAATCTACCTCTATGCCTTTCCTAGAGATAATATGCCCTAAAACTATACCCTGTTCTACCATGAAATGACATTTCTCCAAATTAAGAACAATATAGTTTTAACGCATCTATTAAGCACTATATTCAAATTATCCAAGCATATGTCAAAAGAGCATCCATAAACAGTAAAATCATCTATAAACACCTCCATGAAATTTTTAAGAAAATCAGTAAAAATGCTAAGCATACACCGCTGAAAGGTACCAGGGGCATTGCATAGGCCAAAGGGCATCCTCCTATAATGGCAGGTGAATGTTGTTTTTTTCTTAATCCTCAAGAGCAATATGAATTTGAAAATAACCAGAAAAACCATTAAGAAAACAATAACGAGATTTACCTGCCAGACGCTCAAGCATTTGATCAATGAAAAACAATGGAAAATGATCCTTCCGTGTTGCTATATTCAGCCTCTAGTAGTCGATGTTGACTCTCCAACTGTTTTGCACTCTAGTTAGGATAAATTCATCCCTCTCATTCTTTACAACAGTGAGGCCTGTCTTCTTGGGAAACACCTAGACCGGGCTCACCCACTAACTGTTAGCGATAAGATAAATGATCCCAGCTTGTAGAAGCTTGGTCACCTCTTTCTTCACTACATCCAGAATGACTGGGTTGAGTTTCCTTTGTGGTTGTCCCACTAGTTTAGCTCCACACTCCAACAATATCTATGCATACAGATGGATGGACTGATACCAGGAATGTGTGCTAAGGTCAAGCAGATGGCCTTTATATGTTTTCTAAGCACTTGCAATACTTATCCTCTGGAATAGCCTTAAGAGAAGTGGAAATTATCACTGACAATTTTCATCATCCTCCAAGTAAGCATACTTGAGGTTTTTTGGTAGAGGTTTCAGTTCTGTAGTGGGTGTTGGTTGAACATTAGAAAGAACTGGATAGGGGAGAAGAATGGGTTCCACATCTTGTACCTCAACCTGTAAGTCAAATTTACATGTACTTCCTACAACATGATTAACGTATTTTGACTCTATAGAATCAATATCAACAGGTGTAACACCCAAAGTCTCATCTAAAGTATCAAAAATAGTCTCAGAACAGAAATCAAGTTCATGATCAAATTCAGTGCATGAGGACATAGAAGAATGAAGATCAGATAAAAAAGAATGTTTCTTATCGTGCAAAGAATTAGGATCAAGAACATATTCATCAACAATATCATCAATAAGCTCAGTACGAAAAACAAAATGGTCTTCAGATGGATGTTTCATGACATCAACAATGTTAAAATGGGCAACAGTATCACCAAATTCCATAGATAGGGTACCAGCACAAACATCAATCTTAGTTCGGGTTGTTTTAAAAAATGGTCTGCCTAAAATGATTGGGGTAGATCCATGGGAAAATCCCTCCTCCATATTAAGAACATAAAAATCAGCAGGAAAAATAAGTTCACCAACCTGAACCAAGACATCCTCAATGAGACCTGTAGGGTGGGCAACACTTCTATTTGCCAACTGTATCACCACACCCGTAGATTGCATAGGTCCAAGAGATAAAGATTTATAAATAGACAAAGATATAACAATAATTGAAGCACCCAAATCAAGCATGGCATTTTCAAATTTACTATTTCCAATAACACAAGGTACACAGAAAGTACCTAGGTCCTTACATTTCTCTGGGATGTGAGGAACAAATTTACCTATCAATGTAGATACGTTTCTGCCTATGCTGATCCGCTCATGACCTTTCATCTTCTTCTTGTGTGTACACAGTTCCTTTAAGAATTTTGCATATTTGGGAATCTATCTGATAACATCAAGCAGAGCTATATTCACCTCTACGTTCTTGAATGTCTCCAAGATCTCCTTATCCACCTCTTCCATCTTTTTGCTTGGAATTATTCTAGGAGGTAATGGAAGAGGGATGGGAGGTTGCTACAAATCACCACTGGCAGAAGGTGCATTGGAAGAAGATATACCGTTTCCACTTACATGTTCATCTTGTTATTTTCCCAAAGGCATATTTCTCTTTGTTGTCGCAAGGTTATCATCTTTGTCAAGTCCAAGTATAGGTACAGGTGTAGGTGTAGGTAGTAGAGCTGGACCATCTATTTGTTTACCTTATCTCAATGTGATGGCACTGACATTTTTCGGATTCTACACTATTGAAAAGGCAATCTATCTAAATTTTGCGACTGCGCCTAGTTAAGTTGAGTGGCCATCTGTTTTATCTGATTTGTCAAACTCTGAATGAAAGCTCTTATCTCTTACTGGAGTTGCATATTTTGAAGAGTCATCTGCCTGATCAATTCCTCCAATGAATGTTCAGAAGTAGAAGGTTGAGGAACTAGTGGTGTAGGAGTTTCATTTTGTTGTCTCTGATACTGTTGCTGAATGGGTGGAGGCACATAAGGTCTACTCAGACCAGCAGATTTTTGGAAAGGAGATGGTGATTGTTGTTGGTGTCGCTGTTGTGGAGAGTTTGACCATCTAAGATTTGGGTGATTTCTCCAACCCGAATTGTACTTGTTGTTGGATAAGTTATAATTCTACTACTGTTGTGGTCTATTATTGTAGATGTTTGCAGCATAGGCTTGAGGAGAATGAGTGTCAGAACCAATAGGTTATTGCAAAGATGGACAAGAATCTGTATAATGATCATTCGAAGTGAAGATGCCACACACTCTCGCAACTAATGCAGATTTTTGATTAACATCAAACTATGTCATTCAGTTCACAAGAGCATCAAGTTTGCTCTCTGACTTCCTATTTGTGGATGATTCAGCAGCCACATCGTGAACTCCTCTAACAACAATGACATCATTTCGAGCACCGAATTGCTAAGAATTGGAAGCCATCTTCTCAATTAAATGTCTAGCCTCAGCAGGCATCATATCATCAAAGACTCCACCACTAGCAGCATCAATCATACTCCTCTCCATGCTGTTCAAACCCTCATAAAAATATTGAAGAAGGAGTTGCTCAAAAATTTGGTGATGAGGACAACTTCCGCATAATTTCTTGAATCTCTCCCAATACTTATACAAGGTCTCTCCACCAAGTTGTCTGATGCCTGATATATCTTTTCTTATAGTTGTGGTCCTAGATGTAGGAAATAACTTCTCCAAAAACATTCTTTTAAGGTCATCCCAACCTGTAATGGATCTAGGGGGCAAGGTAGTACAACCAGTCCTTTGTTACTCCCTCTAGAGAATATAGGAATGCCTTCAGGAATATGTGGTCTTCTAGGACATCTGGAGGCTTCATTGTGGAGCAGACTACATGGAATTCCTTGAGATGTTTATGTGGACATTCACCTACAAGACTATTAAACCTGGGCAACAAATGTATTAGTCTAGTCTTATGAACGTATAGAACATCCTTATCAGGATACTCAATACACAAGCTCTCATAGGTGAAATCAGGTGTAGCCAACTCCCTAAGAGTCCTCTCGTGAGGTGGAGGTCGAGCCATGTTGTTCTTAGCATGAATAAAATCAGAATCACCAGTGTGCACAAAATTTAATTTGGCAGAGACAAAAGGAGAATATTTAGAATTATTTAAACTAACACTATCTAAAGGTACATACTCTAAAGATAAATTCCTAAAATGCCTAACTAATCTACGAAAGGTCATATTTATCTCAGTATCGAAGGGTTGTAGATCTCCTGGGTTACCTCTAGTCATGCGCTATATGCAGTATACCATGCATTTTACACACAATTATCCAAGGAGGTAAAACTGGAGGTATACTCAAATGAAGTCCAAATGAGCTAAAAATTTGTGAGCAACACCCTAAAATCATCAAAAGACAGGACATAAAATTTTAGAGTAAAATTGAAAGGATAACCAGATGAACTACTAAAAGAAAGTTCAGAAAATAAGGCAATAAAACTTTAAAAATAAAAAAAAAAATAGAAAACGGTCTTTTTTTCACAATCTGATGATCACCAACTGGCCGTGCCTGTTGCAAACACAAAGATCTTGTTTTTCTACCCTAAAACCATATCAAATATGTCCAATTTTGACAACCAAAACAAAAGTTATGGCAGTTTCAAGTTTTGTCCAAAAAAGTAGATTTTTTTTTTAGAAAATGATTATATAGTAAATTACAGCAAAATCCCAACAAAAATTACAGTAATGATGTAGCAAGCAAAAACAAAAATTAGAGCTACTGTTCCATGGGTTGAATTCCACTTCTGCAGCAACTTGATTTGAAGTTCCCTTTTTCTACTTGCTACTCCATCCTTGACAGAAGAAACAATAGTCCCTGGCAACGGCGCCAAATTTGATCGAAGTCGTATCCGGTTAAATAAATACAGTTAAATGCAGTACTAGGAAGTGACTCCTAGGTTGTCTTCCAAGGACCTAGTTTTCTATCAAAAGATTAAACACAAGAAGGGAGGGGTTGTGAAATAATATAATTTAATAAAATAAAAACCAACAACCAAATTAGATTACCCTCTTGATTAGATTGCAGTTTGCTTATTACAGGACAAAAAAATTCATGCTCAACTTACTGAATCCTAATTCTAACCCGAATGAATTAACTAAGTGAGAATCAACACAAGTTTTCCTTATGCAAATTAAGCATTCTCATACATCATTCCTTTCATCCCAACAACTGGTGACTCACTCCATTAAGCATTAACAGAGACACGTATTTCATATTAACCGAAACATTAACCATGAACCAGTAAAAGCATTAAGCACAGAAATAAAATGGTGAGGAGTTAAGAGACGAAGAGAACAACACAACAGCAACCTCAAAACTTCATTGCAATCTGAATCAAAAGGATAACCTTATAAATTAACCTTTCATTAAATTAGAATAAAGCAAACGAAGATTAAATGCAAAATAGAATTGAAATTGCACAGAAAATAAATGAAAAACTAGTTTTCCATAAAGATCGAACTGAATCCCAAAATCATAGTATAAAGAACTGACTGCTATAGGTGTTGGCTTCACCTCCTTTAATAGGCGGCTAGACCTAGGTCAACCCTCAACACTAAACCTAATGGGTCCAAATTTTTAAATTCTGGCCTAACGAATAAAAACTCAAAAATAAAAATTGAAAAATAAAAAATGAAAATAAAATCTAATATGGATGCAGTAGTGATGTGGCAGCTCCTCTTCAATTCCAGAATGAATTTCCAAGCCCAATAAAATTCTAAAACTGTCCTGAAGATAATAATAAAATTAGCTCAGAAAATTTGAATTAATTAAAATTACGAATTTCTAGTAAATAAAGCTTAAAAATAAAATAGAGAAAATAATAGTAGGTTAAGCACAACAAGTGAATAGGAGAAAATAATGACTCATCACTCCTCATAACTGTCATCTAGATTTCTTGTCGGAGTCATCAAGGATGGCCCCTCAGTACCTTCAATTGGGGTATTTAATAGTTGCTCTATGAGCAATATGTTTTCTTTCGCAAGCGCAACCATACTCTTGCAATTGACTAAATTTTTATCTCTTCTGATATGCTGTTCCGCAAAAAGTTTTTTACCATTCATCCGAGTTTGAAACATTATCACCTTCCATGGACTTTGGAGCTGAAGGACGTACACACTGAAGTTTATCGTGCACAATTTCCACACTTTCCTTCTTTTCTGTCAGATTTCAGTGTCAAACAATCTACATAACTGTTACATAATTATTGTCACCAAATAGAAAACATAATATAATTGTGATGTACAAAATTCATAAAAGACTGGGTACTACCTCATTTTTAAGACTGATGATTCAATCTTTGACAACCTCACATTTATGCAAGGCCAATCAGGAAAATATGAAAATAGGTAACTACATCCCATTCCCACATGTTGCACATCCCACATCTTTTCAAACAAAAAACATGTCAAATGTCATATCTTTAATTTCAAGATTCACACAACACAACATTCTACATAACCTAGAATCAACACAAACCTGTAGCACAACAACGCAACCAACCAAGTGTTGGCCGACAATGTTCTTCTGATGGGGGCACAAAAAGAAAGCTCGATCTAAACTCTTCACAAATAAAGAATGCAAGGCTTCCCCCACAATTCCACAAATTCAACATGTCTGAACTATCTAATAAACTAGATGGCAAGGAACAAATTGTCCTAGAGGTGCGTGAAATATAAAAAACTGCAAATACAAGCATTATATACAGTCTACAGTAATGATGTACATTGTCTTCCTCATTCATTCTACTTTCACCTAATTTCAAAACAATCCTCCTAATTGTTATGTCTTCGTCATCAAACAAGTCATTAACCAACCCAACAGTACAATCATCGAATCTAATAGGTTTCCAAATTACACTCAAGCCTAACACAATGCAAACATAAAAAACATTAAAGGACATTAAACACTCTCTAATCTTAGAACTTTACTTTGGTTACACTATCTGCTTACCAGCTCACGCAAGATAGAACTTGAAAATTTGTATTAGCTCCTCTCCAATTGTTATCGCTTGGAATGGAACCATTTTATGATTTAATTGCACAATAGGGTTAGTGTCAACTCTAGCCTCACCCTAAGTTGTAAATTAAATACAACATATATGTTACTTCAAAATAAGTTACCTTAGATTGTGCACCATCTACACAAACTCATTTTCCAACCATCTCTCTTTAAACTTTGAAACTCCTAAACACAAAAACAAATTCATGTCAACCTTTAAGGAGCATGGAAAGAATACGAACCATCACAAAACACTTCCACAAAAACCCAACCGCCCATTTCTGTAGCAAGAAACAAACCCACAAAAAAAAAAAAAAACAACACCACTCTCCACTCACTAAACCAAAACCAAAACACACCAAACCCTAAACCCTTCCTGTCACCACGGAAACAATACCACCATCGCCACCATTCAAAAGCCTAAAGACGCATTCAAAATAAAATTACAGCCCACCTTCTTACCACTATATACTAAAGCCACTAAAACATAAAAAAATTGCAAACATTAAAACCCTAAATCCCTCAAGAAAATCATTCGTCCACAAAATCCTAAACAATAAAGTAACCAAAATACCTTCATTTTTCATCATAAACCCATAAAAGTCGTACTTTTCATCGACAATGCACCACCACTATACCACCAAAACAAACATAGTATCAAACGCAACCAAACCCCTCACCTAGACGAACCAAAACAATAATGGACGGAGGCAGGCAGACCTCTGAACAACCACGATGAAGAGCACAACAATGGGACACTAGAGAACAAGAATAAGAACGAGAAACTCGTAACTCTCAAATGAATGAAAAACCTCTCCTTTTTCTCATTTAAACCACCAAATATACGTTGGCCTCCCTCATAATAAAATAATGTCATTTTTAACACGTCAGCAGTGTCAAATGAATGTAATAACATGTCAACGTGTCAACATAACATTACTCTTACTTTAGATTCATTTTTGTATAATTTAGAATTCTTTGATGAAGATTAAAAGAGCTTCAATTGAGTGTAATATGATATTTTGTGTCTTTTAAATAGAGAAAGCATGAGAGGTAAAAAAATTTAGGAGTGTTTTTATCCTTTACATATTTTTATGGAAGTGCAGGAAAATATGTAAGAAGAAATCACTAAAATTTATTCTGATGACAAACTCTTTAACTCGGATTAAAGTCTTTCTGAACCAAGGGAAATCTCACCAAGGGAAATCTCATCAGAACTACCGATGACAAAAATCAATTTGAATGGACATTTTTATCTTTTAATTTTAAAATTTTACATATTTTAAATTTATATAAAATATTTTATAATAATATTTTATTTATTAAATATTTATAATTTTTGATATATATAATAATTTTATTTAATATTTTATATTAATTTTTTATATTTAAATTTTTA
>Ga0123340_1008108_pt1 | contig 9987 bp, 8 predicted proteins | sample SirMexnodulemix_FD_89961 | JGI IMG/M metagenome (GOLD analysis project Ga0123340, IMG submission 89961) | Root nodule microbial communities of legume samples collected from Mexico - Siratro Mexico nodule mix | ecosystem: Host-associated > Plants > Roots > Nodule | place: Mexico: Nepantla...
AAATCATTATCAACCTACTAAAAAATATCTAGTTAGTTGATTCAGTTTCTATATTTTTTATATTAAAATCAATTTAATCCAATTCATTTTAATTTTTTACCATTTTATTTTACAAAGGTTAATTAGTAATTTTAGAAATATATCAATTAAAAAAATAAAAACAAATCTATAACATCTATCAAATCAATTCCAAACTTTCATAACCAATCCCCTCAAATCCCTTCAAATCTTACCATCCATCCATTAATCCAAACAACCCTTTCATCCACATACAATCCACTTAAATCCCTTTAAATTCATCCTCTTAAATCTACTTTCCCAACCAAACAAAGCCTAAGTTTGTTTGCTAGGGATAAAGATCATATCAGAAGAATATAAGAATATGTATAAAAGAAAATAAACCATGCTTAAAGTATTGAGTGGTTTAATTTTTAATAGGATTTCTTAATTCGTTCTTTTTATTTAGATGGGAAGTTAATAAATAACAACTTTATTAACTTTTATCAACAGAAGTTTAGAGTTATCTAAAAAGATGAATAATTTTTTACAATATTGAAATTGGAGAAAAAAAGGTTTTCTATAATTTTTTATAATACTTCTATTAATGATATTGTTCAAAATACTTTAAAAGGCTAATTTCTTTAAAAAATGAATTGATATATAATGATAAATTATTTAATATTCTAAAATTTTAGTAAAATGATATAATTATATTATTAAATAATTATAATATTGTAGTACAATTATTATTACGTAATTACAATATTTTAAAATTCTAGTTACAATGTTTAGATGAATATAAATGATAACAATATTATGTTACGGGATGAAATTTTTCTTTAGTTTTTTTTGTTAAATTTCATTTTTTACATAATACACACATATATATATATATATAATATAATATGATGATACATTAAAAAATCAATAAACACAAGGATATGCCTAAAAATTTGTTGTACAATCTTATTCCTACACAAATTTATAATTAGCAAAAGGGAAGACTAAATCGACTTCTAAACAAATTACAAACTAAGTTGAAAACCAACCAAAAGTAATATTTGTGTATAAATAAGCATAGCACACCACTCAAATGCAAGCCAGCACAAATTGAGAAGTTGGAAGTGAAGTGGAGTGCAACAAAGCGTATGTGAACTTAGCCAATGCAAAATGATAGGATCTCTTGCCATAATAGTTATATATTCCAAAATCCTCAGTGCCTTTGTTATGGGTTTGGGTCTAGTTGAAACAATTTTGGTGTAGTATGTTAAAGATATGTTGGATTGAAGGAGAAGAAATACAGAGAAAATAACAATTTTGTCAATATGTAATAGAAATTTTTTGCAGGTTGAAGGTAATGCAACTTGCTTCCATTCATTGAGGCAACATGGACCTCCAAGACGAATCATCTCCAATTGAGAAAATTTGGAGAACATACAGTTTATATATTTTACAACTTAATACTTATTTTCTATATTTATGAATTAAAATATATTAAGATGATTAAATGGGCTTCAGGCCTGATTGATTACTTTCTGTTTAGCCGTCGTTGTTTGGCAATTACTTCCTATAACCTCTGCTTTTGTATCTGCACCATAATTGGGATAAAATGACCGAATTGTCTTATTTATTTCTGTACTATTGCACCCACTATCACTGTTTCACTACTGTCGCAGTTGCATTATTACTGTAATAGAAAAAAGGAGGAAGAAAAAGATAAGGCCTGATTAATTTACTGTGTTCGGCCTTCGTTGTTTTGCTATTACTTTCTACACCCTCAACTTATGAATCTATATCCATATAATTGGGTTAGATCATTAAATTGTCCTTTCTGTTTCTTCTTCACTACACCTGCCACCTCCGTCATTACTATCACCATCCCACAAAAACAAGAAGAGAAGGAAAATGCTGAAAAGAAATATTATTTCAAAAAGGTTTTTCGAGAAAATATAAAATGTTATCGAAAGCTTATTCTGAAAATACATTCTAGAAATCATATTTTTAAAAAATTTATACATATTTTGAAAAGTTTGTTCCGTTTAAAAAAATTATTTCACAATAAACCAAATTAAATACAAGTTACAAATTAAAGGATTAAAAATTGGTCAAAATAAATCGAAAAAGCACAGAACAGCACGTGATCCTGGTACTATATTTAACATCAGAAACAAATTATTTGTCTTTAAAATTTTCACCAGAAAAAAGGTAGCAGACTTGGATAGTTTTGTTGGTTCCGGTGCAAAAACACCGAAGTAAGGGTTTTAGCTTCTTCTTCTTCTTCAAAATGTTCAGTCTCATATCTTCCACTGGGGCTTTACCCATGGATTCTCTTCCAAAACTGCGCCACTACAATACCAGTCTCAACCGTCACACTTCTTCATTCCCAACACTCTTATCCTCTTCCCTCTCTTTCCGCTCTCGACCTCCACCACACTTTCCCTCTTCATCGTCGTTCAGGTTACCTTCCATCAGAGCCTCCTCTTCACGCTCCTCAAACGACCCTGCGTTTCACTCCTCCAAAAACGCCCTCTCTCTATCCCCGCTTCTCCAAACCCTAAACTCCTTCCTCTCCCCCCTCGCCCAAACCACCTGCATCGTCATCGCCGCCACCGCCTTCTTCTTCATGCGCTTCCACCACACGCCCGCCATCGCCGCCACCGTCTCCCCGCCCGCTGCCGACTCCGAGACGGCGTTCACCGAGGAGGAGGCCGAGAGAGTTCTGGAGGAGCGGCTCAGCGCCAACCCCGCCGACGTCGACGCGCTCCGCGCGCTCATGGAGTGCAAGATCAAGGCGCGGAAGATTGATGAAGCGTTCGCCGTTCTGGACCGTCTCATCGAGCTCCAGCCGGAGGAGTACGAGTGGCCGCTGCTGAAGGCCAATATGCACATCTACAACGACGACCACGCCGCTGCGCGTGAACTGTTCGAGGAAATGTTGAAGAAGGACCCGCTCCGCGTGGAAGCGTTCCACGGCCTCGTCATGGCGACTTCGCAGTTGAACGAGCCGTTGAGAGCGTTGTTGAAGAGAGTGGAGGAGGCGACTGAGGCGTGCAAGAAGCAGAATAGGGACTCGGATGTGAGGGACTTCAGGCTCTTGATTGCGCAGATTAAAGTGATGGAAGGGGATTTCCCTGCGGCGCTTAAGGCTTATCAGGATTTGGTGAAGGAAGAACCCAGGGATTTCAGGCCTTATTTGTGTCAGGGTATTATATATACCCTCTTAAGGAAGAAAGACGAAGCTGATAAGCAATTTGATAAGTTTCGCAGGCTTGTTCCTAAGGACCATCCTTACATGGAGTATTTTGAGGACAACATGTTCGCGACCAAGTTCTTCTCGCAGAAATTGGAGAGGGAGGGAGCTGGTGCTAGGGACTGAGGAAGGTTTTTATGTTTTTGTTTTGCCCCTTTCCTTTACACTCATTCTTGTTTTTTCTTATATATCTGTCTTATGGTAATTTAGATGTTGCCGTAGTTAGTTTAATAGTTTAGTTTACTTTCGTAATGGTGGTTCTGAATTACTGCTGGCTAGGTTTGTGGTGGATATAAATAGTAGGGTTAATGGAGAGAAGCTATTTTTGTTCTGAAATATCTAATCGATGCATTACTTTTATTTTTTATAGCGTAATATTTTATTTGGATTGCAGCCTCAGTTATGTTTTTTTGCTGTTTATCTTCCGCGTATCTTTTGGGACAGTAATATTGGGTGGAAGAATCTAGACAGTGGATAGGTTAACCTTAGCCGTTAACGGCAATATAGGGTGATCACAACAATATGAAATGGAGAACTCTTTCTGAGACAGTGTAGGTTTTGAAAATAATATTTTAGTTGAGAGACTATATAACTCTTACACAATGCGGGGGGTATTTGGACAACAAAATAAAATATGTATAACAGAAGAAGTGTTGTTAACCGTAAGCAATACCATTTTTGTTTTTGTTGCATAATCTTGTTTGATATGGAACTATGCTCATTCTGTTGTGACTTTACTGGCTGAGTTATGGATGGTGGATTTGAATGTCTTTCTGTGGTGAGGTCTAAGGTGTCTTATGAAAATGCATAGGGTCTTAGAAGGGCATGGATTACTGTGGTTAATATCCAATTCCAGTCCTAATATTGGAGTATAGGCATTCTACTTTTTCTTCAAAATATCTCTTGATGTTTTATTTTTAAAAGAAAGTATCTGCAAAATAATTTAGGTGATTGTTTTGTATGTGTTGAGTTTTGGACGTTATACTATAAAACAAAGAGCTAAATAAAGCCAGTATTGCTTGTTTAGTTGGTGTAGAAATGTGAGTGTAGCCAACTGAGATTTGTTCAACTAGTAGGGGCGGATTCAGTTGTGCAAAGTTAGCGTATTCTTTTTTTGTAATAATAATAACTGATATTTGACATGGTACCTTAATTGATATTTGCAAACCTATCCTATCTTGATTCTCCCTTTTCTGATTTTTAGTGATCTCACTGGTGATATTAGTCAGCTTAGATTAATTAGCTCCCACTGAAGTTTTGCTCAGTAAAAGGTTGGCAATTGTGATGGTTTTGGAGATCTCTAAAGGAGATTACTAGAGTTTGCATTTACTTTTAGATGATATATTATTATTTTGGGGGATTGGGATGGAGAAGTTTTGCTGAAAATATGGTTATCAAACTTGTGATTTAACTTGTAAAATCGCATGAGTTTATGAGCTCACTACTACCCATTATCAAGCAAACTCGGCCGTAGAATTGTTTGAGTGAACTCAGTGAGCTTGGGATGAACTGGCTGAACTCGGCCAAACTTGTGAGTTTAGGACTGAATTGACAAACTCAGCTTCAGGTTGTTTTTTTAAATGAAACAGCTCCTCTCCGTAGTTTGGCTTGCGGAAATAGGAAAAAAGGAGAAGACCTGCAATAAGGGTTCTTCTTCATAGCATTCCTCGGCTTCCCTTCTCTTTGTTATTCTTCTCTACGCACCACCTTTTCCATTCACGATGCCCATCACCACACTCCTTCGTTGTTCTTCCTCTGCGATCTGGCTTTGTTGCTTTACCTCACTGCAATTTGGTTCTGTTCCTTCCTCACTGTGATCACATTGCCATTGTTGGTCTTCTTTGTGATTTATCTGCGATTGTAACTCTTGCGATTGTAACTCTATCTCCTTGGACTTAAATTCAGCTCCTGGGAACAACTTGAATTGCATCTCACTAGAAATTATCTTTCTATTGTTTGTTTGTATTTTGAATCTTATTTTGCTTGACTATTCTGTTTTGTATTTATACAACTCTGAGAATATGATTTTGTTGATAAAGATGCTTTTTTATTCTAATTTTGTGTATATTTATAAGTAATCTACTGCTAGATTTAGTTACTTTATTTTTTATGTTTACCATTTAATTTTATTATGGTTTTAAAATGTTGAATTAATATGTTATTTATTGGTATTTTAATATTTTTTTTGATAGGAAGTAAACTCTTAAAAGTTTACGATTTGAGCTTTGAGAGTCAAGTTTACGAATACGCGTATGTATAAATTCTTCGACTGAAAAGTAAGATTTTCATGAATGTTCTTAATTTCATTGGATCGACTGTGCAAACCTTCTATCTCCTGGAGGAAAGAGATAAACAGTTGAAGAGGTGTTTGTTAAGAATTGTTGCATAATATCCAGGGTCATAGCCATCAGTTTCACAAATATTATTTAAAGTATAAGTTGATTTCATCTTTGACCGAATTTATGGCTTTAAACCTGGTATAATCTAATGTTATTTGCATATTAGCCTGCTTGTGCTTGAGTCTGTAGATCAAGACAACTTCTGCATATATTTTCTTAATTGATAAATTTGTTTTTGTGTCTGTACCTGGGATCTTTTGCCCTGGATTTTATTATACATGTTCTTAATCCATGTACAAGGATTTAATTACCAGGTTCTGTAAAGAGTTAGGCCCATCCTTTTACAACGGCTTTTTATACCAAATTGTACATGGGAAATAACACTTCACATATCTGTACTATTAGAAAAGAGTTTTAGTTGGATCAAGTGGTTTGAAGAGTATTTACAAGGTGATTAAGTTTGTGCAATATCATCATCATTTGTGTAAACATGGATTATTCTTTCTGATGTCTTAGTTTTTTCGTTGGTATTAGTTTGCTACTTGTGGTGGCGAGCTGTTAATATTTAGTATACTCTTGAACAATTCATTGTCGAAATAAGTGCTTGTCAACTTTACCTGAGCATAATAACCATTAGATTACCAATACAAGCTCTGTTGTCATGATGGCTCATATTCTGGTCCTCTCTGAAATAGACGAGTTGTTTCCACAGGCATGCATCCATTGTCTTAAGTATACGTTTTCGTAGTGTATAATTTGATGTAGTAGTTCGCCTTTTAGTAAACCTCTAGGGTTACGATGAGAAGGGAATCATTGATGTGTTCAAGAGTGAAGCGGGGATGAAAATCATGGAATGTTGAATTTCCAGATGTTACCCATTGTGTGTTAAATGGGCATAATTTGATGTACTGTACCTGTAAATGAGTGTTAGAATGGGGTCGGCGGCAAATGGTCCGAATAATATATTTCTATACCTTTCTTTTTTTTTCTTTTTTTTTTTCAAATGCAAACTACTCAATTTTAAATACACCTGGTCATACCCTTGAATTGAAACCTCACCACAACATTGTTTTTTAAGAGCAGTTGCTCATGTGTGTGGAAGTTGAAGTTGCAGCGCTCAAAGAAATCTTGGATATTTTGATTAGCTTAAAGAAATCTTGGATATTTTGATTAGTTTCTGGAACACCGTGAGTGAGAAAGTGTGTGCAGATGGAGTATTGTCATTCTTATGGGGAGATTTTTCTGGATCAAAAATTGAACACGTTCAAAAAGACAATGAAAGACAAAAATGAGTGAAAACAAAATTCAAAACAAAGAAAAACATATATGCGCCCCACATTATCCCGACTAACTCGGACAAACATTTTTGGAACATCGGTTCCATTAAATAAAACATTTTGTTTCAAAAAATGCTTGCGTTTTGAATCGAGTGCTGCTAGAAAGAGCAAAAACTACATGAGGGTACTTTTTTTTCCTCAAGAAAAAGTGAAAAAGTGAATAGAAAATTACAGGAGTGAAAAGGACAATGATAGTCAATTTGCGAAAATAAAGGGGCATATAAATAAAATGGGAAAGTAAAAGTAGCAATTGCGTATATCTGAACAAATGTAATGTTCAGAAGGTTTAAGCTTGACTTTCTTTCGGTTTGGCCCATGTTTTTTTTTCCTTGCACTCCATCAATTTCTTGGATCTATCTAATTTCATGTTTTCGGAATAAGAGTTTCTGAATGTATTTTTTAACATTATGGAATAAATAAAGGTATGTAGGTAGTTAAACCATATCGAGCTGCAGCTGAGGCCAACTTATGGTTCTGCGTTTCTAAATATTTCAGTCGCAATATTGATTTATATAATTTATTTTGTAGAAGGTTTTATGCCTATAATATTTGTTTGACATAAATCATGTTATTTATATATGTTGGATATAGTGTGTGCTTAGTTTGCGGTTTGGAGTCTTAGATTCAAATTTTAATATGTGAAAAGTAGAAGTTTCTTATTTCAATTTAGATGTAAATCACATATGTACATGTATGTATGTTTTGGCTACCGTCAAATCTAACAGGTAGATAAATTATGCAAAAGATAAATAGTGAGACATTATTGTGTCGTATTGTGTGATAAGATGACGACTTAACAGATCAGGTCTGCGTTAGCAGATGCAAACTGCTAGGATTTTTGCAAACGGATTCCTACATTTAAAATCTACGCCGGCTAAATATAATTGCACCATTTGAATTATTCTCACACAGATTTCGGAACATATAATGTTTGTTTCAGTTTTTTCTTGTTAATAAAAATTCACTTTCATTTTTTTTAATATCTTAAACTTGTGAAAGTTCTAAATAAGAAAAGGAGTGGAAATTCTTATTATTCAAAGTATCATATATAATTTTTCTAACATAGGGCGGCTAAACCTCATCCATTCTAGGGCTATAAACTAAGTTAAAATTTGAAATTTTGATAAAAGGAAATCATGAACTTAAACAAACTGTTTCACTTAGATCTGTGGCTATTTTATGAAGCTTATAAATTTGAGTTTGAAAAGAAAGCATATTTATAACTAAGATTTCAGAATAATTTCTTATATTATAATCAAGGGAAAATCTGGTTCTGCTTCTTATTTCATTTACTTAGTTTCTAAAAAATTAAATTGCTTTATCCACCCTTAAAATTGCTTGTTTTAAGGTTAATATAAACAAATCCTTTTTTTTAAATAAATAAATAAACAGGCTTGTAAATGTTTTTTTTTTTCAATTTTTTCCCTTGTTCTACTCCATTAAAGATGTTAGCACAAAAATTGTATTTAACATACTTCGATAAAGGATTTAATAAAAGATCAACAGAACAAATTTTGTAGCCACTTAACACAAATATTTGGTAGAAGTCATGTCCCATAATGAAGTTTCTTAAGCATACATAAATCATGAAGTTGCTATTATTTAATAAAGAAAAGGTAGAAAAAGCTGTAGCTGCCTACAGACAGACCTACACAAACGGACCTTCGGGTTCATTATTTATGAAACTACTTCTACAGAATGCGAGTTGCATATTGCCGAGTTAAAGTGTAAATTTACAGAGGAAAGTTGAAATCAATTGGAATAATGTTACTCTTAAAAATTACTGCTTTCGATACCATTCTTATTGTTGAGCACATCATTTTCTTGCACTGCAATAATTTGAATTTGAAGCACTTTTACCTCTTACACTTCGTAGAAGGTTTATATGAACAGCTGGCAATACTGGGTAGACAATGGCAAAGTCACTGACAGCAGACAAAAGTAATGGTCCTAAAGGATGATAAACAGATATAGCAGACAAAGTTCAGTAGACTTCAAACCCAGCACACTTCCCACAGAGATAGAATTTGGAATTGCGGCTTCATGCATACTTTCCACAAAAGTGAGCTTCGGTGTATGCAGCTGAATCTTAATTAATGTGCATCCCACAAAGTTACATTTCAAAATTTGTTTCAGGCACCAATATCCACCAAAATCATGTTTGATGCACAACATTTTTCACATTGATCTCCTAGTTTCTAAAAAATAATTAAATAACTGATTGTTTCTGATTTAAGTCTACATGGTAATATTATAAGTGAATACTTGTTGAAAGCCTCAACATGTTATCGCTATTTTATCCATTTATTTCATAATTTACACTTTATGGAGCTGATTAAGAGATATCTGTGGTGTCCCTCCTTAAGGTGGCCTAAGGTTTCTGATAAATAAAGTTTGTAATATTGCTCATTCTGTGTCATGATTCATGGGCAAACGTCCAAGTTTAATTGCAGTACCTACCGATTTAGATCATATGTCGTCAAAGCTTCCATACCCTACAAATGTCATAATTGTTTGGTCCTACATAACTTTAATTAAGCAAGCTGCTTTAACCTTTTATTTGCTTTAGCTTTTCCTATGTTTTAAAACAATCTCGTTAGAAAAAAAATAATTGAAATTCCATATTTATCATGTTAGCTTTTGTTATCACGTCTTTTCCTTCGGATCCATCGAGACGACACTGAAACCATCAAATATGAATTTACGAACCAATGTGGGGCAGCTCTCCTCGCCCTCTGCACTTTCATATTATCCATTAGTTGGCTATGAATTTAGTTCAAATGTTTTTGTTAAAACTAACTATAAATCGTTAAATTTGGTTAAATGATATATTTAGATTAATATCGAATAAATATTTTGTATTGAAATGTTTCTGCTTGATTCGGATCAAACATGCTTATAATCCTTTGGCGTAATGATGTGATCACAATATATTACCGACACCCCAAAAGTAAATTAAATGAAGAGAGAGAGAGAAAAAAAAAAAAAAAAGAAAAAGAATAAGGGGATAAAAAATGAAATAAAAACAAATACCAGACTGCCGAAGAAAAGAATGGTGAAA
>Ga0123340_1008115_pt1 | contig 9980 bp, 5 predicted proteins | sample SirMexnodulemix_FD_89961 | JGI IMG/M metagenome (GOLD analysis project Ga0123340, IMG submission 89961) | Root nodule microbial communities of legume samples collected from Mexico - Siratro Mexico nodule mix | ecosystem: Host-associated > Plants > Roots > Nodule | place: Mexico: Nepantla...
ACATGTTTACAAACTTAAGAAGGCTTTCTATGGACTTAAACAAGCTCCTAGGCAATGGTATGAAAGGCTAAGTAATTTTCTGCTCTCCAAGAATTATCAAAGAGGTCAAGTAGACAAAACTCTTTTTATTGAGAATTCAGAAAATGGTATAATTTTAGTTCAAGTGTATATAGATGATATCATTTTTGGATGAATTAATGAACTTCTTTGCCAATAATTTATATTAGATATGTAGGAGGAGTTTGAAATGTCAATGATGGGGGAGTTGAATTACTTCCTAGGACTGCAGATCAAACAGTTATAGAATGGCACATTCTTAAATCAATCAAAGTACTGTAGAGATGTCTTAAAGAAGTTTGAGATGGACAATTTCAAAGACGCATCAACTCCAATTACAACCAGTTGCTATCTAGATACAGATGAACATGGAACAACAGTAGATCAAACCAAGTTCAGAGGGCTCATTGGATCATTGTTCTATCTCATAGCAAGCAGACCTGACATAACCTTTGTTGTGTGCATGTGTGCAAGATTCCAAGCAAATCCAAAGGAGTCTCACTTCAATGCTGCTAAAAGAATTCTCAAGTATCTCAAAGGGACAACAATTGTTGGCTTGTGGTATCTAAATGAAGCAACACTTAATCTCAAAGGATACTCGGATTCAGACTTCGCTGGGTGCAAACTGGACAGGAAAAGTACAAGTGGCACATGCCATCTACTTGGAGCAAGTCTAATCTCGTGGAACAGCAACATGCAAGCATTCATTGCTCTGTCAACTGCTAAGGCCGAGTACATTGCAGCAGGGAGCTGTTGTGCTCAAATCTGCTGGCTGAAATAACAACTTAGTCCCTTTGGTCTTACAGTCACAAAGGTACCCCTATTCTGTGATAACACTAGTGCCATAAATCTCACTAAAAATCCAGTACATCATTCTAGAACTAAGCATATAGAGATTAGACATCATTTCATTAGAGAGCAAGTGAGTAATGGTATATGTTAAATCAAATTCATTGAATCTGAAAAACAATTAGCAGACTTTTTCACTAAACCACTTGCTAAGGACATATTTAATTACCTAAGAACAGAGTTAGGCATATTGGATTATTCAAATGTTGCATAAGTCAAAACTACATAACATTTTTGCTCATTGTCGCCCAAATCAGTTTATACGTTTTTGGAATCAATTCATTGCGATATCAGAATTCACTGTGGAAATTTCGTAATTGTTGTTTTGTCTTTTGTGCGATTAACTCACGTGACCTGAGCAAAATGAATGAATGAGGATTTGAAGAATCAAATCCGCTGGGCTGACTGCAATGAGTAGAGGATCTGCAACCGTCATTCGAAATCCCATTTGGTTCACCTTTATTGAGCCACTTAAAAAAAGCCACTTGTCATCATTCAATTGGGAAGCGAAAAAGGTAGTCTCTACACAACACCTGAATCGATTAGCATTCTGCAATCTTCTTTTTCATTATTAGGCCATCTTGTCTTAGTGACTGATAAGGTACATGTTTTTCAATCCTAAATTGCAATGGGTAGGAAGGTCAAGAGTTCTCTGTTTGTGCTGTTTGAGTGTGTCGTGTGATAATACTTGTGTTTGCTTATAAATTTTATGTTGCACATAGGCATAAGCATTCTGCATTTGCATATTTCAAAACACAAAGCTCCAAACCTATTTCTCTGCAAAAGTTCTTCCATGGCCTCCCCAAGCAATCCGACGAAGCGAACTAAAGAAGCTACCAGTGCTGGAAGGCACATTAACAGTCGGGGCCATCTTGAAGGGTGATTTGCAAACGTTCGTGGCAAAGGAACAGAGGCCAGTATCAACTCCTACCTGACCACAGTCAGTCAAAAAGTGATCAACACTCCCAAGCATGTGAACCTGGACTGGCTGAAATCGGAGGAGCTGTTGGATGTTGCTGAGTCACTAGAGTTTCAGGGGCTTGAGAAATTTCTCGGGCTAACAGGCAACATATATCCAGACCTGACAAAGGTCTTATTCACCAACCTAAAGGTAAAGGGAGATAGGTTCGAGTCAAGGGTCAAAGGAGTTATTATAGATATCACTCCTGAAGTCTGGGAGACAGTAACTAGTCTCAAGTGCGACGGACTGAAGCTGGGAAAAGGAACTATTGAAGGTCTTGAAGAATACAACAAAGTCACCTTCTACAGAAGCTGTTTGAGAAACCCACAGGTTGCTGGAAATGGGTTCCAGGTTGGCGGTCTCGCTGTTTACCCAAGAATTTTGGCATTCATTATCGTGTGGATTCTTACTCCATGGGGACACAATCATGTTGTGCTGCATGAGGAAGATCTGATCTTGATGAACTGTATTATGAATCAGATAAAAGTGAATTGGTCATCTGTGATTGGAATGCAGTTGGAGAAGGCAAAGAGGCTAATGGATTACAGAATCCCGTATGTGGTACTCATATCAAAGTTCATTCAGTACTTCAAAGTGCCTATGAAGGAAAGTTGATTGAACCGGTAAAGCAAGCGTTTGAGATGAATACCACCAACTTCAACAAAATGGGGCTGATAAAAGTGAATGGTCAGTGGAGGTTTCCAACAGAGGAAGATGAGGAGTCAGAAGAGTCTACTGATGCTACTGTTGATGCTTCAAACAATACTGACAATGGAGCACCTGGGGCTGATGCTGGTGAAGACAATGTTTAAGGAGGAGCTACTGATGGAGCTACTGGCAACACGCTAATGGATATTAGAGATGATACTACAAAGGAAACTGACAAGAACTCAGAGTTTACAAAGTTTGCACAAGAGATTTTGGACAAGCTGAATGAAATTTCTACTGAGCAGAAGAGCAGCCAAGAGATCAATATAAATCGATTTGAGAATTTGGAGCAACAGTTCAAAACTGTGTTGGATAAGCTGGCCACAATGGCTGCTTGGAATGAGCCAATTGAGTAAATCATGCATATCATAGGCATTTTCTCCCATTTGATGAATCCATAGGGGGAGAAATGTAGTGTGTGGCCTGTTCTGTTGTGTGTTCTGTTCTGGTTGTTCTATTTCTGTGCTGCTTTTGCTGGTTTTCCATGTTAATGGTTTTTGATATTTTGAATAGGTTTACCATTTTGATCAGGATTTATTCCTGTTGCTGCTACTGAACTCGTTTTGTCTTAGTTAAGTTCTGTGTTAACCATTCCAAATGATGTAATGATGTATTGTTGTTATGTGTTGAAATTGAGAATTCATGTATTATCATGCTTTGACAACAATTATGAATGAAAGAGTCTGGTTTTATGTGTTACAAGTTCTATGACAGACTATTGCTTTCACGAGTTTCTTTTATGCAGCTACAGATTGTAAACCACTCACAGATTGGAATTTCTTCATCAAATAGGGGGAGATTGTTAGTACTTTCACAAGACAAATGATTTGATGAAGCCATGCAAGACAACCTCAGCAAGCCAAAGCAAGCAAATGGAAGTGTGTTCTAGGCTTTGTCCTAGTGTGAGTGAGTGTGATTGGTTGTGAAAGAGAACCTATGCACATCTAAGGAGAAATTCATAGCACATGGTCTAAATGATTTAAATCAAACCATAAAAGGCTTAACCTTGGTTAAAAACAGTTTTGGAAAATAAAGTACTGAACTATTATAAGCTGATTTCAGGTTTAAGTCGAATCAATTTATTCGTGTCTGAGCATAACTGAATTAACTATTTTCTAAATTTAGTTTGAGTTCTTCTTGATTAAATACAGTAGGCTTTCAAGTGTAAGAAAGAACCGAATATAGAAAAAACAGAATATAGAAAGAACAGAATATAGAAAGAACAAATATAGATGCATTTTTACGAAACACAATCTTTTGAACTTCATTTTGTGATAACTACTGTGAGACAATTGTTGTTTCATAATAATCATTTTCGAAAGACGATTTTTACTTGAAGAATCAATCTTGACTGAGGTGTGCTACTGGGTTTCTTCAAGATTGTGTACAGGCCTTTTTTTCTGCACCAATCAGGGAGTTTTCTCAACCCTTCTTGATCCTGTTTGAATCAAGATTTGTGTTGTGTTCATTGTAATTCTGTCAAAATCATTGAACAATTGTATTGGTTTCGGCTATAGGAGTTAGCCTGGTGTTTCCGTTGAAATTGATTGGGAGCTACGGGGAGTAATTGATCAATTTAGCAGGGTTCTTGATTTCTACGGGGAGTAGAAATTGGTTGATTAATTGTATGTGAACAATTAATTGAGTTAGTGAAATTTTCTTTGCTTGAGGGGCAAAGGAGACTGGACGTAGCCCTTTAGGAAAGGTGAACCAGTACAATTGATTGTGTTATGTTATTCTTGACCCTTCTCTTTCAATTCTGTATTGTTCTTGCACTGCTCATTGTGTTTAATTGAAAGATTGAATTAATTTCTGGTAATCTTGATAAAACTGGTTTAAGTTCTTTGCTGGATATTGATTTGTGCATTGTAAATTGAATTTTGTGTTGGTTCTGATAAATTTGTTGTAGTTGTCAAAGAAATCTTGCTTAACTGATTGGTTAGTACATATAAGATTCTGAATCTGTGATTTTACAAAGAATTGGAACTTTGGCTGAATTGTTGTAATACTGCAGAATTTGTATTCTTGTTCTGTGTTCCTGGTATAACTGAATAATTGAATCTGCATTATGAATAATTCTCAAATCTGTATTAATTGTTGGTGTTAGGAAACTTTATCAGATTTGTTAATATTGGCTGAAATCAATGAGTGTATTCAAATAATAAAAATAAAATCTCATGCAAGTCAAAATTTCATGCATTAGCACAGAGTCATGCATTCAATTCATTCAAATGGATAAAAATTCAAAGAGTTTCATGCATTACCATGCATTCATAAATGCTTCATGCAGTCATTCCCCAATGGAAATATAAAACTTGTGAGGCATTTTCAAAAATAAATCTCATGCATTCATATATGCATTCAAAACAAAAGCAAATCATAAATTCTCATGCATTTAAACATGCATTTAAAGTAAAAACAAATTATAGATTGAATTTTTAGATAATGGTTTCATAACCCTTTATGCAAGGTCTTGGTCATTTTTGGTTTTTGACTCTCTGCAGAAGCAAAGTCATAACTCGTCTTTCATATGTTGATCCCCTACATAAGCAAGGTCACATTTGTTTTTGGCACTTGATCCCCTGCAGAAGCAAGGTCTTGGTCATTCGGGGTCTTCGACTCCCTACAGAAGCAAAGTCACAACTCTTCTTTGATATGTTGATCCTCTGCAGAAGCAAGGTCACATTTATTTTTGGCACTAGACCCCCTACAGAAGTAAGGTCTTGGTCATTCTTGGTTTTTGACTCCGTGCAGAAGCGAAGTTATAACTCCTCATTGATATGTTGATCCCCTATGGAAGCAAGGTCACATTTGTTTTTGGCGCTTGACCCCTTGCAGAAGCAAGGTCTTGGTCATTTTCGGTTTTTGACTTTCTGCAGAAGCAAAGTCATAACTCTTCTTTGATATGTTGATCCCCTGCAGAAGCAAGGTCACATTTATTTTTGGCACTTGACCCCCTGCAAAAGCAAGGTCTTGGTCGTTCTTGGTTTTTGACTCCCTGCAGAAGCAAAGTCATAACTCCTTTTTGATATGTTGATCCCTTGCATAAGCAAGGTCAATTTGTATTTTTTTTGCACTTGATCCCCTGCAGAAGTATGGTCTTGGCCATTCTTTACTCTTTATATTCGTGTGCGAAAGAACTCAAAGTCGTATCCACACTTTACTTTTTAGTTCATGTGTGAGAAAAGACTCAAAGTCGAATCTCCACATTTTATTTCTTTTAGCATTTTATTTTTTCGAGAAAGGACTCAAAGTCACATCTCTGGTAATGATTCGTAGTCCTCTCGGCCTTAAAATGAAGGTCATGACATCATTTTCCTTTCTTTTGAGTTCTCAATTTGAAAAAAAAATATTTTTCTTTCAGACGAAATTAGTTGTTTTTGTTTTTAATTATCTTTTACTATAATAATCTGAAAATTTTAATTTTCAAATTATTTAGTAAAATCTAAGTAAAGAGGGGCAACTGTCAACATCCGATTTCGTCCGGGTAAATAATTTTTTTTTAAAACTATATTAAAAATAAAAAATGTGAATAAAGAGTTTCTTATGTAATAATAAATAATAATATAAATAATTAAAAATATTGAGAACGAGAAAAAAGAGAAGATTGATCCCCCTATCTTACTGTCCACACTCAACTTAAAACAGAGAAGCATAGAGCAATTAGAAAGGAGACTATCATTCTTGAAAAATCAATACAGGTATTTGTAAATTTGAATTTTTATATGGATTTTGAAGAGTGAAAATTGTAAGTCCTGTATTTTTGTCTTCTAGTGATGTTTTTTTTTAATTTCTTCATCATCTCATGGTTTCATTTCATAAATAAATGTAAGGATATAAAGATAAAGAAATAAAAATGTTATTTTTTACTCTTCATGGCATTTCTTATTTTACAAAGTTCTGGATTCGAAACTGACATTCTAAATTTTAAAAATAATTAAAAATCCACCGCCACCTTCCCTTTTCTAACATGCAACAATCAATAACCTAAGTCACCTAACTGTAGCGGTACCTTCCTCGATCTCCCACTCCACCAAAGTGAAACCGCAACCACCTTGAAACCATTTCCGCAATCAAAACAGCCCCCAAACACACTCAAAACAGCCCCAAAACCGCACCAAGCACTTCCGTCGCATTTTCCATCTTCCTCGTTTTCGCTCGCGCCACAGCCTCCCAAACAACCAAACCGTAGCCACCACGAGCTCCACCCTAAATACCTCATTTCCACATGAACGTTCTCGCCATGCCTCCGCTCCACCTCCCTGCGCCTCCACAACGTCGTCGCCGAACCGCCATCACGCTTCCCTGCACCTCCGCCATACCTCCCTACAGCTCCACCATTGCTCCCTCTTTGCCGCCACAGGGTCTACCTTGAGTAGACCTAACGTAGATGTGAAAAAAAAAGTTTCATGGAGGTGGTGGGTGGCTAGGGTTTATGAGTTGGGCTTCTTTGTTTGCACCCCTAATCTTCATAGTTGCACTCTCACTTTTGCATTTTGACATCTTTGTCCTAATCTAGCTTTTAAGAAAAATAGGTTGTACCCATTAACCTCTTAACACTTTTATTTTGATTTATACACCATTACCATTATTTTTATATAATAATTTACCTTATTTTATTTTTGACTTAAATTTTATTTTCTTTTAGTTTTATTGTATTTATCTTTAAAAAATATATTAATTAATAATAAATAAAAAAAATAAAGTTGAAAATGAAATCTCTAAATGGTCGTATGTAGGATTTTTCTTTTAAAAATAATAACAAAAAATAAATTAATAAAAATAAATTTTGAATGAATTCCTAAATGGTGGTCTACGTTATGGATTTAATTTGAAAGATTTTAATTTCTTTTTACATTTTTAAATAAATTTTGAATTCCTAAATAAAAGTCCGCGTCATGAGATTTAATTTGAAAGATTTTAATTTCGTTTAGATTTTTAAATAAATTTTTGAATTCCTAAATGATTGTCCGCGTCGTGGAATATAATTAGAAAGATTTTAATTTTTGTTTAGATTATCAAAAAGGTTGTCTGCGTCTAACGATATCCAAAGTAAAATTTTGATTTTAAAAAATAAATACATAAATAATATAAAAATTTCTAAAATATCAAACTTCTTAAAAATAATAATAAAAGTATAAAATTTTCGAAACTAAAAAACATTAAACCCCTCAACAACCAAATTTTATCCAAAGAACTACGTAACCCTGATTTTCCATACCTGATGGAAATACGTAAGAGCAAGGCTAAACCTTGTCGGGCCCCTAAAAATAAAAAAAATATTTTTGTTTGATTTTATCTTTACTTTTGTGGAAAATAAACATTTTGAAAATTACACTCATTTTAATTATTTAATTAAAGGTACGGTCTTAGGACGGGCGTTTTGGGGGTGCTAATACCTTTCCCACACGTAACCGACTCCCAGATCCAAAATCTGGTTTTCACAAACTTGCTTTATCATTTTTCGATTTTTTCCTGTTTTCCATAATAAACTATGGTAGCGACTCCTTTTTCTAAATTTTCAAATTATTTTATCTCTTTTTGATCGTTGTTCCCGTCGTGACCGCGGTTGCGACAATAGGAGAATCATGCTAGTAGAGAAATCCATGCCTATTGCATTTGGTGAAACAAACCAGAACATGCAGGAAAGTGCTAATACATGTGCAGATGATGAGGTTCCTACTGAACAAAAGGTTGATACAGAACTGCATAATAAATCAGAGAAAGTTGCTCAACTGAAGGAAAATCAATAATTGAACCGAAAATTCAATCGATTGAATCTGGAGCTGGTACAAAACAAATCAGTTATGAACTATCTAAGCAGTGGGGAGTGCTTAGAAATCTGTCTTTGGACAATGTATCGGTCAAGTGCAGAAAGGAGTATCAACAAGAAGATCTTTGAATCATTTTTTAGAGCACATGGCCTTTGTATCTCAAGTTGAACCTAAAATCGTGACTAAAGCACTAGAGGACAACAATTGGATAAATGCAATGCATGAGGAGCTGAATCAGTTTGCTAGAAATGAAGTATGGACTCTTATTCCTAGATCAAAGAAGAAGAATGCGATTGGAATCAAGTGGCTTTTCAAGAACAAGCTATATGAACAAGGTGTCATTGTGAGGGATACAGTTCTACTGGTTGCAAAGGGTTACAACCAAGAAGAGGGAATAGACTTTGGAGAGACTTATGCAATCGTGGCTAGACTGGAGGTAATGAGGTTGCTGCTTCCGTATGCTTGCATAAATGGATTCAAATTGCACCAGATGGATGTCAAGGGTGCTTTTCTAAATGGAGACATTGATGAAGAGGTCTATGTAAGTCAACCACCTGGATTTGAGGATCATAAATATCCAGAGCATGTGTTCAAACTCAAGAAAGCCTTGTATGGATTAAAGCAAGCACCTCGGCTGTGGTATGAGAGATTGAGTAATTTCTTGTTTTCTCAAAGCTTTGAGAGATGCAGAACATATAAGACTTTATTCATTAAGAAATTATGCAGGGATACTATCCTTGTGCAAGTTTATGTTGATGACATTATATTTGGATCCACTAATGAGAATTTGTGTGAGCAGTTTGTAACAGCTAAAAAAATTGAAAACAAGAAACATTTTTGATAAATCTTCACTACACTGTGAAAACATTACGATGTACAATTTTTACATCATTTCATGCTTTTTATTAATATTTTATTTATTACAATTTCACACCTTCATATTTTTTCGCAAATCGGCTTCTCGAATCAAACACAATATAAGAAAACAAACTAGTTAGAAGAATATGATTATTATCATAGTAAATCTTAAAAATATTATATACTAACTCTGTTAGATAATGTGTCAAATACAATATTAAAAAGCATATATAGATTCATCTATATACCTTCTTACACTATGTCTATATCTTCTTGAAGCCCTCTTAAATAAAAAATTGGATTATGCATGTAAATGATTCAATTTATAATGATGATGTTACATGGAAGCTTGACAAGCAAAATAAAAAAGGCTTTAATGAGAGAAAGAAAAAAGAGAAGAATGGTTAGATTGATGTGATACAGCTCCACCTCTTCAATTTTTGTACATACAAGTAATATTTCAGGATCAATAATTATTTTTCTTCCAAATTTTTCATACAAAATCATTAATGCAGTATGGGGAATCTTTAATTTATTACGCTGACTAAGTGTTTTAGTATTGATGTAACCAGATCAACTAGATCTTTTCTTCTAATATTGAAATTGTGAAAAATAACTAAATTAAAATTATTTTAGAAGAAATAATTAAATTAAGATTGCATACATAAGTACTTTTAGTTTTATTTTTATTTATTATATGAAATTAACAATATGGTTCCTAATAATAATAATAATAATAATAATAATAATAATATTAATAATAATAATAATAA